>JAEEGL013936063.1_pt1 | contig 31580 bp, 25 predicted proteins | sample 9134231 | NCBI WGS metagenome assembly JAEEGL01 (sample SAMN16246548, study PRJNA631951) | gut metagenome | biome: gut microbiome; feature: rumen; material: fiber-attached | host: Bos | place: Iran: Karaj | collected 2018-10 | reverse complement strand
GCGGCGCCCTGTGCGCCTCGGCCGCGGCCGGCTATGCCGCCGTGCGCTTCATACCCATGCCCGACGGCATGGCCTCGTCGCTGCCGGCCGCCGGCTGTGCGGTGTGCGCGGTCTGCCTGCTCCTCTTCGCCGCCGACAGGCGTCCCGCCGGCAACGCGAAAGACAAAATGACAATACAATGAACGGCCCAGCGGCCGGGATACGGAGATAAACGATGGAACTGAAGATCTTCTCTTTCAATCTTAGGACCGACACCGCGACCGACGGCAAAAACTGCTTTGCCGGACGTCGGGAGAGAGTTTCCGCATGCATCGCCGAATACATGCCGGACATCATCGGCTTCCAGGAGGCCCGCACCGGCATGCGCGAATGGCTGTCCGTGCGCCTCTGCGAGCTCGGCTACGCCATGATCGGCTGCGGCCGCGACTCGAACTGCCACGGCGAGGGCACCCCCGTCGCCTACAGGCGCGACCGGTTCGAAGTCGTCGACGCGGTTACCCGCTGGCTCTCGCCGACCCCTCTCGTCCCCGGAAGCACCTACGGCGGCGACCAGAGCGGCTGCCCGCGCGTATTCACCGCCCTTACCCTGAAGCCCGCCGAGGGCCGGCCCTTCATCTTCCTCAACACCCACCTCGACCACAAGGGCGGCACGGCCCGCTTCCTCGGCGCCATGCAGATCACCCAGTACCTCTCCGAGCGCGGCATGCCCTTCGTCGTGACCGGCGACATGAACGCCAGGCCCGAGTCCGACGCGATAGCCGTGTTCTCGAACTTCAGGCCCTGCGGCAGGCCGGTGACCGACGTGACCGCCGGCGTCCCCTGCACCTTCCACGCGTACGGCAACCGCTTCCCGGGCACCAAGATCGACTACGTCTTCACCGACATGCCCTGCGATCCCTCCCGCTCCTTCGCCGTGCCCGACGAGCCAGTCGACGGCGTTTACATTTCCGATCATTATCCCGTCTGTGCCTTTGTCCGCACGGAAGAATAAGGAGGCCCGCCGTGTCCGTCGATCCGATAGAAGGATTTTTCAGATCGCACTCCGATGAGATCTTCGCCGATCTCAAGTACCTCGTGTCCTTCCCGTCCGTCCGCGGCGAGGCGGTGCCCGGCGCCCCCTTCGGCGCAGAATGCGCGCGCTGCCTTGACGCGACCGCCGGCCTGTTCCGCTATTACGGCTTCGAGACCGACGTTTACCAGGAGCGCGGCTACGCGATGGCCTGGTGCGGAGGCCGGTCCGTGACCGGCTCCGACTACACCGGCATATTCTCGCACTGCGACGTCGTCCCCGTCATCCCGAGCGACTGGAAGCTGACCTCGCCCTTCGACATGTACGACAACGGCGACCTCGTCGTGGGGCGCGGCGTCTCCGACGACAAGCAGGCAATAATAGCCGCGCTGTATCTGTTCCGCGCGGTCAGAGAGCTCGGCCTTCCCCTCCGCCATCCGCTGGGGCTGTTCATAGGCGCCAACGAGGAGTCCGGCATGAAGGACGTCCGCAACTTCCGCGACGCCGGACCCATACCCGCCGTGGCCGTAGTGCCCGACGGAGGCTTTCCCGTATCGCTCGGCGAGCGCGGCAGCTTCCACGCCGACATCACCTGCCTCGCCCCCTTCACCGACGTCGTGTCGGTGAGCGGAGGCTCGGCATACAACGTTGTCCTCGGCTGCGTCGAGTGCGTCGTCAGCCGCTCCGCCGGCCTTCAGTCCTTCCTTGACGCCAACCCGCGCGAGTGGCTCTCCGTCGCCGACGAGGGCGACACCGTCCGGCTCGTCGCCAGAGGCGTCAGCGCCCACGGCGGCAGGCCCTACCTCGGCGAGAGCGCCCTCCTGCGCCTCTCGTCCCTGCTCTCCGGCTTCGACGGCTTCCGCGGCTCAGACCGTAAGATCTTTGCCGAGATCGCCGACATGCTGTCCGACTGCTACGGGACCTCGCTGGGCATCGCCGACGACGACCCCGACATGAGCAGGCTCACCGCCGCCAACGGCATAGTGAAGACCGAGGACGGGCGGCTCACGTTCACCCTCGACATCCGCTTCGGCCCGGGCGTCGACAAGTCCTCCGCCAAGGAGACGCTGGCCGCGAACGTGGCCGCCAGGGGCTTCTCGCTCTCGGCCACGGCCGGCAGCACCGCCTTCACGATCAGCCCCGACGACCCGCTGGCAGCCGCCTTCCTGGCCTCTTACAGGCGCCTTTGCGGCAAGCCGGACGCAAAACACTTCTATATGACCGGCGGCACTTATTCCAAGATCCTCATATCCGCCTGCCCGAGCTTCACGACGGGCGTGGCCCTCGGTTCTTTCGTCGGCAGGCTCGGCCTCGGCGACGGCTACGGCAAGTGCCACGAGCCCGACGAATGCCTCGGCAAGGAGGAGTTCCTGCGCGGGGCCTCGCTCCTGGGCGGCATAATACTCGACATGGACCGCGCGTACTGAGCGCGATCCGGACGGAGGCCGACTTTGAATTATACGGTTAGAAACGACAATCCGGGCGCGACGGTCACGGTTACCGAGCGCCGGGCCGGCGACGGCGTGCTCATCGCGGCCGTCGGCATCAGGTTCGACAGCCCCTCCGAGCCCCGCAGGGTGGTCGTCCAGTGGGAGATCCCCTGCACCGACGTATGGTCGGTGTTCAGCTCGGCGCACAAGTACGAGCGCAACATCGCTCCGTCCTGGAAAAAGCGCGTGACGCCGTCCAGGCTCGCCAGCGGCTCGCCCGTGCAGCAGCTCATATCCTCGGACGGCCGCAACCGCCTCACCATAGCGCTGTCCGACGCCTCGACGCCGACCGAGATCGCCACCGGAGTCGTCGAGAAAACCGCCATGGTCACCTGCGAGGCGCGCTTCTTCACCGAGCGCTGCGACCCCGTCCTCGACTACGCCGCCGAGATCCGCCTGGACTTCACCGACCGCCGCTACGACGCCGCGCTCAAAGACGTCGAGCGATGGTGGGCCGAAGACTGCGGCTACCCGTCCGCGTACGTGCCGGACGGCGCCCGCAGGTCCGTTTACTCGACGTGGTACTCGTTCCATCAGAGCGTGAACGCAGAGGCCGTGCTGCGCCAGTGCGAGCTTGCCAAGCCCCTGGGCATGGACGTCGTGATAGTCGACGACGGCTGGCAGACCTCGCCCGAGCACGGCGTGTACTCCGCCTGCGGAGACTGGGTCCCTTACGCTCCCAAGTTCCCCGATATGAAGGCCTTCGTCGGCCGCGTCCACGGGCTCGGGATGAAGGCCGTGCTGTGGTGCCATCTGCCCGCCATGGGCGTCGCCGCCCGGCACTACGCCGAATTCCTGGACATGGCCCTCAACCCCTCCGCCTCGGGCAACTGCTGCCTCGACCCGCGCTTCCCGAAGGTCCGCAGATACCTCTGCGACACCCTTACCGGCAACGCCGTCGCCTGGGGTCTTGACGGCTACAAACTTGATTTCATAGACTCGTTCAAATACTATTCCGACACCCCGGCCGAGGATCCCCGCCGCGACACGCTCTCCATCGACGAGGGCGTCGACAAGCTCCTGACAGAGCTCACCGCGGCCCTGCGCGGCCACGATCCGGACTTCCTCATCGAGTTCCGCCAGTCGTACACCGGCCCGGTGATCCGCAAGTTCGGCAACATGATCCGCGTCGGCGACTGCCCCGCGGATTCGATTCGCAACCATACGGCCGGCACCGACCTGCGCCTGCTGCTCGGCCGCACGCCGGTCCACTCCGACATGCTCATGTGGAACGAGGGCGACACCCTGGAGGCCGCCGCGAACCAGGTCATAAGCACGCTCTTCCTCGTGCCGCAGATATCCGTCCTGCTCGACCGCATACCCGACGACCATCTGCGCATGCTGCGGTTCTACCTGTCCTTCCGCAACGCGCACGTCGCCACGCTTATGGACGGCGAGCTCACCGCCGAGAACCCCGAGGGCTGCTACAGCCTCATCAGGTCCGAGCTCGGCTGCGAGACCGTAGCCGTGTCGACCTCCCTGCCCGTGCTGAAGCTGTCGCGCCCGGGCCGCGTGTGGCACATCAACTCGACGGCCGGAACACGGCTCTACATCGAGCGCGACCTCGGCCTCGGGACCTGGACCTACACAGTCTACTCGCCGACCGGCGACGCCGTATCGTCCGGCAGGGCAGACTTTGACGCGCCCGGGATCACCCCGTTCGACGTGCCTCGCGGAGGCATGCTGGAGCTCGCATCCGACTGACTCCTACGGAGGACGACATGGACTTCTCTGTCAGGAACGAAAACGAAAACTCGTCGGTGACGGTGACCGAACGCCCCGCCGGGGACGGCCTCGTCTTTGCCGACGTCGACATAAGCTTCGACGCCCCGACCGTACCCGGGGCGGTGACGGTCAAATGGAGCGTGCCCTGCACCCGCGCCTGGTCGGTGTTCAGCTCGGCCCACAAGTACGAGCGCAACCTAGCGCCCAAATGGAAGCGCAGGATCACCCCCTCCAGGCTGGCCAGCGGCTCGCCCGTCCAGCAGCTCATCTCCGCCGACGGCCGCAACCGCCTGACCATAGCGCTGTCAGACGCCGCCACGCCGACGGAGATCGCCACGGGGATAAGCTCGAGCTCCGCCACGGTGTCCTGCGAGGTCCGCTTCTTCACCGAGCAGTGCGATCCGGTATCCCGCTACAGCGCCGTCATACGCCTCGACTCCGCCGACCGCCGATACGACGCCTCCCTGAAGGAGGTCGAGAGGTGGTGGGCCGAGGAATGCGGCTATCCGTCCGCCTACGTGCCGGACGACGCCCGCAGGGCCGTATACTCCACCTGGTACTCCTTCCATCAGGACGTGAACGCCGACGACGTTCTGCGCCAGTGCGAGCTCGCCAAGCCCCTCGGCATGGACGTCGTCATAGTCGACGACGGCTGGCAGAACTCCCCCGATGCGCCGGGCGCAACAGCCTGCGGGGACTGGGTCCCTTACGCTCCCAAGTTCCCCGACATGAAGGCCTTCGTCGACCGCGTCCACGGACTCGGCATGAAGGCCGTGCTGTGGTGCTACCTGCCCGCCATGGGCGTGAAGGCCTCGCGCTACGCCGAGTTCCTCGACATGGCCCTCAACCCCACCGGCAAAAACGTCGTCATGCTTGACCCGCGTTTCCCGAAGGTCCGCAAATACCTCTGCGACACACTGGTCGGAAAGGCCGCCGAGTGGGGTCTCGACGGCTACAAGCTCGATTATATCGATTCGTTCAAATACTTCCCCGACACCCCGGCCGACGATCCCCGCCGCGACACGCTCTCCATCGACGAGGGCGTCGACATCCTTCTGACCGAGCTCACCTCGGCCCTGCGCGGCCACGATCCGGACTTTCTCATCGAGTTCCGCCAGTCCTACAACGGCCCGTTCGTCCGCAAGTTCGGCAATATGATCCGCGTCGGCGACTGCCCCTGCGACTCCATCCGCAACCACACCGCCGGCACCGACCTGCGCCTGCTTCTCGGCCGCACGCCGGTCCACTCCGACATGCTCATGTGGAACCCCGGCGACACTCTCGAGGCCGCCGCTGCCCAGGTCATAAGCACGCTCTTCCTCGTGCCGCAGATCTCGGTGAAACTCGACCGCATCCCCGAGGATCACCTGCGCATGCTGCGCTTCTACCTTGCCTTCCGCAACGCGCACGTCGCCACGCTTATGGACGGCGAGCTGACCGCCGAGAACCCCGAGGGCTGCTACAGCCTGATCAGGTCCGACCTCGGCAGCGAGACCGTGGCGGTGTCGACCGCCATGCCCGTGCTCCGCGTCGGCAGGCGAGGCAGGGTCTGGCACATAAACTCCACGCCCGCCCCGAGGCTGTACATCGACCGCGACCGCGGGCTCGGGACCTGGAGCTACACCGTCTACTCGCCGACCGGCGACGCCGTCGGGTCCGGTACCGCCGACTTCGGCGAGCCCGGCGCGACCGCCTTCGACGTCCCCGTCGGAGGAATGCTCGAACTTGCCGCCGACTGACCGGCGACATTATCCCGACTGACCGGCGTCTTATTCCCGCTGACCGGCGTCATATTCCCGGCTGACCCGCGCCGTTTTCCGGCCGGTCCGCGGCCCTGTGGCGCCAGCTTATCCATCTTCGGAGGACCGCCTTGAAAATTCTGAGAACAGTCCTGTCATCGATACTGCTGCTGGCCCTGCTTGCCGGAATTCTCGCGGCGCTGGGTCCCGTGCAGTATTTCGACGGCGCGGGCGATACGGAACCCGACGGGCCCCACGGCCCCGGCTCCTCCTCCGGTATCCCTTCATGGCTGACGGACGATCCGGCCGGGTCGACGCCCGGCGGTGAGCCGACCGGCTCCCGCGCCGGCGACCCGACTGACGGGCCGGCCGATGACCCGTCCGGATCCTCCGCGGACACCGCTCCGGAGTCCGAGTCCGCGACCTCCGTCGCCGGATCCGAAGAACCCGGGACGGATCCGGCTACCGAGCCCGTCACCGAGCCGGTCACAGAGCCTGTTACAGATCCCGTGACAGAGCCGTTCACCGAACCCGTGACAGAGCCGGGCACCGAACCTCCGGTCACCGAGGCGCCGAAGCCCGTCCCCGTCAGGTCGATAACCGTCAGCGCCATCTCCGACACCGTCCCGGCCGGAGGCAGCCTTGCCCTCTCCGTCTCCGTCGAGCCGGCCGGCGCGACCGACAAACGCGTGTCCTGGTCCATCGACTGCGGGCCGTCGACGGCCACGATAACATCCGGCGGCGTGCTCAAGGGCGTGTCGGCCGGGACCGTCACAGTCACCGCGACCGCCAGGGACGGCTCGGGCGTCAGCGGCAGCCTCACGCTGACCGTAAGGGACAACGCGGTCCGCATAGGCGTCACCGCGGCAAGCTCCTCGCTCGTCACCAACTCACGCAATTCGATCGCCAAGGTCGGCGCGATCCCGGTCACTCTTCCGTCCGTCACCACCAGACAGGCCGCCGACGAGGTCATAGCGGACCTCGACGCCATCGTCTTCTCCGGCGGAGAGGACCTCGACCCCGCCTATTACGGCGAGGCGATCCTCAACTCCACCGTCGACATCAACGCCTCACGCGACGTCTCCGACATCCTGCTCATGCAGGCGGCGCTCGAGGCCGGCATCCCCATGCTCTGCATATGCAGAGGCATGCAACTGCTCAACGTCGTATGCGGCGGCACGCTGTATCAGGACATCCCGACTCAGATAGATCATCCTATTAAGCACAAGGGCACGTCCTACGTATATCACGCGATCGTTATAGAGGAGGGCTCCCTGCTGGCCGGCATCACCGGCAGCCTCGGCTGCTCCGTCTACTCCTACCACCATCAGTCTGTCAAGGACACGGGGACGGGGCTCGCCGTCTCGGCAAGGGCTTCCGACGGCGTGGTCGAGGCGATCGAGTTCCCCGACAGGCCATACGTCATAGCCGTCCAGTTCCATCCCGAGCGCGACTCGGCCATGATCTGCGTGTTCGAGCGGCTCCGCGGCGAGGCCGAGAGCTACAAGGCCGCCGGGCGCGTAAGGGAGGTCGACATCGACCTGCCGGATATACTGGGCAGGGCCGGAACCGAACCGTCCGCGACCGACATTCCGGCCGGGACCGACGCGCCGGCCGAAACTCAGACCGGATCGGCAGACACGGGATCCGGGACCGTCCCCGAAGGCACCGAGGCTCAGACCGGACCGGCAGACACAGGATCCGGGACCGGCCCCGAAGGCACTGAGGCTCAGACAGATCCAGAGCCCGAACCGCCCGGCACGGAGGACCTGACAGAGCCACAGCCCGAAGCGCCCGGCACCGAGACCGCGGCCGTGACGGATCCTCAGGCGGACTGACAAACGAAGACAAAAACAAGTATAAGAAACAAATATATATATACCGGAGGTCCCGAATGAACAAATCCTATCAGTCACAGAAAGCCTACCTCGGCGACGTCTCCCAGCTCTTCGACGTCCGCGAATACCGCATGCTGGGCGGCAAGGCCGAAGGCACCAGGGCGGTCGAGGTCTGGAACGGCGACAAGCTCACCGTCACCATCCTTCCCGACCGCGGCATGGACATCTACTCCGTCAGATACAACAACAGCGAGATGTCCTGGCACTCCATGACCGGCATCGTCCATCCCTCTTATTACAACGATTTCAAGTCCCGCTGGTTCAGGTCATTCCAGGGCGGCTTCCTTGCCACCTGCGGCCTCGACTGGATCGGCGGAGCCGACGAGGACTTCCGCCCCAACGAAGGCCTCCACGGCAGGCACAACCACACGCCGGCCGACCGGGTCAGCGTCAGGACCGACTTTGACGAAAACGGCGAGCCGTACTGCGAGATCTCCGGCGAGGTCATCCACGCGAGGCTCTTCGGCACCAGGTACCGCCTGCGCCGCACCTTCGTCTTCCGCAGATGCGAGAACTCCTTCACGTTCAGGGACGAGATCGTCAACGAGGGCTTTGCCCGCCAGCCGCTCTACCTGCTCTACCACTTCAACCTCGGCTATCCGCTCATCTCCGAGTCGTGCGAGCTTCTCATCGACGCCACCCGAACCTACCCGCAGGACGAGTACTCCGCGGGCTTTGAAAAAGTCTGGAGAGAGACCACTCCTCCCGTGCCCGGATACAGGCAGAACAATTTCTACCACGATCTTCCCGCCGACAGCGAAGGCTTCCGCCACTACGGCGTGAGAAACGCCGATATCGACACGACGATGAAGGTCTCGTTCCGCTCCCCGATCATGGACAAGATCTTCCAGTGGAGGAACTTTGCCTCGGGCGATTACATCATGGGCCTTGAGCCCACCAGCATGCTGATGGTCGGCCGCAGGGCGGAGGAGGCCGGCGAGCTCAAGTTCACCGAGCCCGGCCAGACCGTCACAAACGATTTCCGCTTCGACTTCACCCCGGCCGGCTGAGAAGTCCGCCGCAGGCAGGACCGGCTCCGGCCGGTGTCCGGCCGTTCAGTCCGCAGACACAGGGAGCCCCGGCCGTCCGCACACGCGTGTGCGGACGGCCGGGGCTCCCTGTCGGACAGGCCGTCGGGCCGGGCCCTCGGCTGTCCTGTTCGGGATCTGCGCCGCCGGATCAGCCGTCGCTCTTGTGGAATATTACCAGAGAATCAAGCCATAATCGATCAATATACTCGATGTTTTTGTCTTCCACCGGAATTCCGATAACCGTTTCATATGAGTCGAAAAAATCGAGAGTCCATTTATAGAAATCATACTGGTCGGTAGATGCTATATATTTGCCTGTGATCATCTTTGCCGTCAGACTGTCTTTTGACAGACTCGCGTATTTCTGATATTTTTCCTCCTTCCCGTTTACGGACAAAAATACAGTTTTCAGGTCGTCTGTTTGGGTCGACAGAGCCCTCCCGTGCATCGGCCAGAACAGAAGCGTCAGGAAAAAAGCAATAATTATTATCCCGGCGGCACACGAAGCCGCAATTATGATCTTCTTTTGCGTTTTTTTATTCTTCATGACTGTCAATGCCGGATCCGTGCCCGGTATAAGCATCTCCTCTCTTTATCAGGATGATAACAGTATACCACAGTTTCTTTTTTTTTCAAGAGAGAACAGACAACAAAAGCGATATGGTTTTAGGATAAAACTCTTTTATTAATGACCCGGACCTTTTTTGCTGTTTTTTCATCTTTTTTCCTTTCTATCCGCCGCCGGCCCGTTATTTCGAGGCGTTCATTTCGGCAAAGGCGTTCGACGAGACTATCATTTCGTAGAATTCATCGGGATCCACAGGATCACCTGTATAACCGTATGATAAGATCCTGTCGCCGTAAACCAGAGCGACCGCAGCTTTGCACAGCCCGTCACTGAAAACATAGATCCGCTCGGCAATTATCTCACGCGTTATGTCGTCCGGATAAAAGCAGCCGAATACGGCAGGCCTGTCCGCTCCGACCCTGCCGCTTGCCTCTGGGCCGTAATAAAGCGAAAGCCTGTAAGTCCCGGGATCGTTCGGATCCAGAAGTGAGAAAGCGCCGTCGTGCTCACTGACCTTGATCTCCAAAGAGTCCCACGGCTCGCTGCCTGTTTTGAACGAGACGGACAGGTATGCACGGGCGCGGGAATGAACGACAGGGTCCTCTTCGGTAAGATAGCTTTTGTATGAGCGGCAGCCTGAGAGCAGTTTCCGCGGCAGCAGATAGCCGAACAGCGGATCGCCGTAGATCTCTTCGAGCGAAGGACTGCTGTATGCGGGCACGTATCCAGGGTCGGATCCGGTTACGTTATCGTGATAAAAGATCTGGGCGCTGTCCCGCGGAACCGAAGGAACGCCGGACAGGACAGGATCCGGATCCGAATGCAGAGTATTAACGGCGACGGCGATCAGCACGATTGCGCATACTGCTGCGGAAGCCGCCGGGATCCAGCGGTTCAGTGCCGGCCGGCTGCTTTTATACTGTCCGGGGCCAAGGACTCTTTCCGTTATACGGCGAACGGTTCTCCCCGCAACTCTGTCCGGGTCGATCGTTTCGACGTATTCTCCGAGCTGAGACTCGTCCGCAAGATCAAGCAGACTCGTCAAACTTGTCTTCATTCTTCCTCCTCCAGCATCTCCTTAAGTCTTTTCAGCGCCCTGTGGGACCGGGTGTCCACGTTGGTCACGGACATCTTCAAAGAGGCGGCGATCCGTTTCGAACTCTGTCCGAAATAATACTTTCGTATCAGGATATCTGAATCGGGATGCCCGATCGCCGACAGGGCCCTGAAGACGGCATCGAGCAGTCTCTTTTTCTCGACCTCCTCACCGACGTCGTGTTCATCCGGCAGATCCAGAATAAACCCCTCGTCAAGCGGAACGGTTTTCAGCCGGTTCCTCAGATACATTCCGGCGGTGTTTCTGGCGATCACGGCCAGATAGTTTTTTACTGACGTCTTCGGTATGAACGATCTTATCCCCGAGTGAAAGCCGATAAACACATCGGTCACGCAGTCCTCGATTTCGGAGGAAGTGCAATGTTCCGACAGCCGGCTTCTGACGATGCCTGAGACAAGTCCCGCATACAGTCTGATGACTTTTGCCATTCCGGCGTCAGGATCCGTTTTCAGAAGCACAAGTAGTTCTTCATCATTCATGATCGGATTATCCAATGAAAACGACCGGCCTCACCGTTTTCGGCCTCACCGTTTTCGGTCTCCCCGTTTTCGGTCTCACCGTTTTCGGCCTCATTATTATTAATGCAGTTCCGGGCGGATTCTTACGCGCGGACACGAAAAAAGAAAAAAAGAAATGTGAAAAGCTGCGTTTTTCCTCGAAAGCGCGGCACCGGAACCGGAAGAGGACGGAGCAGCGTCCGTCCTCTTCCGGGGTGTATTACTCGCCGGCGCTCTGCGCGGGCGGCACGTCCGTCCCGGAGGCGTCGCCGTCCGCGGGAGTTTGGGTAGTCTCCGCGTCCGCCGGAGTTTCGGACGTCTCCGCGTCCGCGGCGCGCTTCTCGCTCTCCGTGCGGTTGGCCTCGGCGCTGCGGCGCTTCTTCTCCTCGGCGATCTTTTCGAGCTCCGCGAAGGTGGGCTCGTCGCTCTTCATGGCGGCCCTGAACTGGTCGCCGTCCATGATCTCGTGGGAAACGAGATAATCGGTGACGAAGCGGAGCTTGTCGGCGTGCTCGGTGAGGATCTTTTTGGAGACCTCGAAGGCCTCGGTAACTATGCGGTGCACCTCGGCGTCGATCCTGGCGGCCGTGGCGTCGGAGTACTCCTGGGTGGCGGAATAGTCGCGCCCGAGGAAGATCTCGTCGCCGTGGCTGTTGCCGTAGCGGATCGGGCCGAGCTCCTCGGACATGCCGAGGCGCGTGACCATCTCGTGGGCGAGCTCGGTGGCGCGCTTGATGTCGTTGGACGCGCCGCCGGTGCAGTCGCCGAAGGTGAGCATCTCGGCGACCCGGCCTCCGAGCAGCCCTGAGATGCGCTCGTTGAGCTCCTGCCTGAAGATGTGGAGCTTGTCGTTCTCGGGGATGGAGATCGTCACGCCGAGCGTCTGTCCGGCGGGGATGATGGATATCGTGTGGACGGGCTCGCAGGTCGGCAGATAGTACTCGGTTACGGCGTGGCCGGCCTCGTGCACGGCGGTGTTGCGCTTTTCCTTCTCGGACATGCGGGAGGCGGTGCTCTTTTTCTTCGGACCGGCAAGGACCTTCATGAACGCGTCCTCGATGTCCTCCATGCCGATGAGTTCCTTGTTCCTGCGGACCGCAAGAAGGGCGGCCTCGTTCAGGAGGTTGGCCAGATCGGCTCCGGTGAAGCCTGCGGTCGTCCTGGCGATGACGGCAAAGTCGACCTCGGGCTCGAACTTCTTGTTGCGGCCGTGGACTTTGAGGATCTCCTCGCGCCCCTTGATGTCGGGATAATGGACCGTTATCTGGCGGTCGAAGCGGCCGGGTCTGAGCAGCGCGGGGTCAAGGATGTCGGGGCGGTTGGTCGCGGCCATGACGATGATGCCGTCGTGGGCGCCGAAGCCGTCCATCTCGACCAGCAGCTGGTTCAGCGTCTGCTCTCTCTCGTCGTGACCTCCGCCGAGTCCGGCGCCTCTGTGGCGGCCGACGGCGTCGATCTCGTCGATGAACACTATGGAGGCGGGGGCCTTTCTGGCCTGCTCGAACAGGTCTCTCACGCGCGACGCGCCGACGCCCACGTACATCTCAACGAAATCAGAGCCGGATATCGAGAAGAAGGGCACGTCCGCCTCGCCGGCGACGGCCTTGGCGAGCAGGGTCTTTCCGGTGCCGGGAGGGCCCATCAGCAGAACGCCGTGAGGTATCTTTGCGCCGAGCTTCGTGAACTTGTCGGGGTTCTTGAGGAAATCGACGATCTCGGTGAGCTCCTCTTTCTCCTCGTCCGCCCCGGCCACGTCGGTGAACTTGACCTTCTCTTTCGTGTCCTGCGGGGTCTTGACCTTGGCCTTGCCGAAGGCCACGTCGCGGCTGTTGCGCCCGGCGGAGTTGATGACCACAACATACAGGACTATTATGAGGGCCATGAGCAGCACGAACGGAAGGAGCGACACCCACCAGGGATAGACCTTGGCAGGCTCGTATTCGAACTCCGTCAGCGTGTTGTTCTCGAGCTGTTCGAGGATGATGTCCCCGACGTCGTCGCGGAAGATGCCGACGTCGGCCAGCTTGTACGATTTGATCCGGTCGGCGTCCTTGAGGCTCTCGTCGGCCAGTTTGAATATGAGCGTTCCGTCGTTCTTGACGGTGAACTCGCAGATCTTGCCCTCGCGGAAGAGGGTTATCACGTCGCTGTAGCTCATCTTGTCGGTGTCCTTGTTCCCGAAGAGCGAGGACACTATGAGGACCACGACGACGATCACGACGATGTAGACGAGGATGGTCTTGAGGTTGTTGAGGGAACGTTTGTTCATCTTGTGCAAAATCCAGCTTTCATTCGGTTGGGGTTCGCGTCAGGTCCTTGTGTGTCCGGCGTGTCACCTGGTGGAGTATATCTCGGGTTTGAGCACGCCGACGTACGGCAGGGTGCGGTATTTTTCGTCGTAGTCGAGGCCGTAGCCCACCACGAAGTAATCGGGTATCTCTATGCCCACGTAATCGGGCGTGAAGGGGACCTTTCTCCTGGACGGCTTGTCGAGCATGGTCGCGCAGCGCACGCTGTTCGCGCCTTTGAGCTTGAGGTAGTTGACAAGGTAGCTTAAGGTGTTGCCGCTGTCGACGATGTCCTCGACCACTATGATGTCCAGGTTGTGCAGGTCTCCGCGCCTCAGGTCGAGCAGGATGTCGACCCGCCCTCGCGTCAGCGTTCCGGTGTATGACGAGACCTTCATGAAGTCGATCTCCACAGGGCGGCGGATCTTTTTCATAAGGTCTCCCATAAAGACGACGGAGCCCTTGAGTATGCCCAGGAGCAGCAGCTTGCGGCCGCTGTCGTCGTAGTCGGCGTCGATACGGGCGGCTATGTCGGTGACGGCGCGGTCGAGCTCCTCCTCGGTGATAAGCTTCTTTTCGACGTCTTCGTTCATGTCGTGCACAGTCAGTCCCCGCCTTTCTTTTCTTCTTTTGCGCCCGCGCATCCGGACTGCGGGCGTTTCTTTTTTGTCCTGGGATCGCGCCGGAAGGTCACGCTCCCGTCGGAGCAGACCGCCGCCCTCACGCTGCCGGGCAGCGTTACCGCGGCCGGGACGCCCCCGGCGACAGCCGCCGCGAGAACGTCTATGTGACGCTTCTCGGGGGCGGCCCCGGCCGCTCTGGCGGCCAGGGTCAGGACCCTGGCCGCCACGGGCGGCGGGAGGTCCCTCAGCATGTCCGCGTCAAGCGCGTCTCCGTGTTCCCCGAAGAAGGCCCCGGCCTCGGAATCCAGCCAGCGGCTGTCGGCCCTCACCGACTCGGCGAACCTGGCGACAGCCGCCGCCACGTCGGGGTTTATTTCTTTCAGCTCCGGCATGACCCGGGCCCTTATGCGGTTCCTCGTGTATCTTATGTCGGAGTTTGTGCTGTCGATGACGTAACCGAGGCCCCTGGCCGAACAGTAGGCCATTATGCGCTCGCGAGTGACGCCCAGCAGCGGCCGTACGACCTTGCCGCCTCCCGGCAGCTCCCGCACGGCGGGGATGCCGCAGGCTCCGCCCGCGGAGGCGCCCCTCACAAGTCTCAGGAGCACCGTCTCGGCGTTGTCGTCGGCGTTGTGCGCCGTCGCCAGGATCCCGATCCCCCGCTCCGCCATAAGCCTCCCGAAGCAGTCGTAGCGGACGCGCCTGGCGGCCTCCTCGAGCCCCTCGCCGGTCCTTACGGCCTCGGCCGGGACGTCGGCGCGGAAGATCTCTATGGGCAGGCCGTATTTCGCGGCCAGGCCGCGGCAGAATTCCTCGTCGCGGTCCGCTTCGGCCCCTCTTATACCGTGATTGACGTGGCACAGCAGGAGCTTTTCGCCTCCGGACGCCGCCATGTCGAGCAGCGAAGCCGAATCCGGCCCTCCGGACAGCGCGAGCAGCACCTCCGTGCCGGCGGGCTCGCCCGCCAGCGCGGCGGGGGAGACATAGCCGGCGGGGACGGCTCCCGCGTCAGGCCCGCGCCCCATCAGCCGGGCAGGCCGGCGTCCTTGCGGGACGCCTTCCCGAACTCGGGCGGAGCGTCGCGGTCGGAGAGCGACCGCTCGCTGGAATAGAAGGTGGTGTATTTGGGGATGAAGTTCAGCCTGGCCGTCCCCGTGGCTCCGTGGCGGTTCTTTGCCACTATGATCTCGACCACTGGAGTCTCGCTCTCCTCGCGCTCGGACGGCTCCCCGGGCCTCTGCTGGCGCGACTGGGAGCTGTATATGAACATGACGGAGTCGGCGTCCTGCTCTATGGAGCCGGAATCGCGGAGGTCCGACAGCTGCGGCTTGCGGTTGGTTGCCTTTTCAATGTCCCTGGACAGCTGCGCGCAGCAGATAACGGGGACCCTCAGCTCCTTGGCCATGAGTTTGAGGTTCCTTGTGATCTCGGAGATCTCGAGGTTTCGGTTCTCGCTGCGGTGCTCGCCGGTCATGAGCTGCAGGTAGTCGACCACGGCCAGCCCCACTCCGCCCTCGCGCCTGAGCTTTGCCTTCATGGATGTGGCGGTCACGCTGGACGTGTCGTCTATGAGTATCTTTGCCTTTCCCAGGCGGTCGACGGCCGCGGCCAGTCTGGTCCAGTCGTCCTGGGTGACCTTTCCGGTCCTCATGGCGGTGCTGTCGACCATGGCCTGGCTTGACAGTATGCGCGAGGCCAGCTGCTCGTCGGACATCTCGAGCGAGAACACCGCGACCTTGAGGCCGCTCTTCACCGCCACATTGACGGCGATATTCAGCGCCAGCGAAGTTTTTCCCATGCCGGGCCTGGCCCCGATGAGCACAAGGTCGGTCGAGCCGATGCCTGAGAGCAGCCGGTCGACCTCAGAGTAGCCGGTCTTGATCCCCTCGAAGGCCTCGGGGTCGCGGCTGAGCTCCTCGAGGTCCGTGAGGACCTTGTTCATGAGCTGGTTCAGCTGGGAGAAGGAGCGGGTGTCGCGCCCGGCGGCGATGTTGGAGATCAGCCCCTCGGCGTACTCGAGCACCTCGTCGGGCTTCTCCTGTTCGGAGTAGGCCCGCTGCGATATGCCGTCGCAGGCCTCGATGAGCTGCCTCATGACGCTCTTTTCGGTGACGATGCGTGCGTAGTCGGCGACGTTCAGCGCGCTCGGCACGCTGTCGGACAGGGTGCGCAGATAGGACTCGGCGCCGGCCCTGTCGTCGTAGACCTTCTCCTTCTCAAGGGTGTCCAGCAGCGTTATCACGTCGATCTCGCGGCTGGAGGAGGACAGGCTGACGATGGCCGAATATATGGACTTGTGCTCCGGCAGATAAAAATCGTCGGGCCTCACCTTGTCGATGATGTCCGTAAGGGCGGCCGGGTCGATGAGCAGCGACCCCAGCAGCGCCTGTTCGGCCAGCACCGAGAACGGCAGTCTTCTTCCGGTATCCGCGTTCGTCATTTTCTGACCACTACGAAATTGACGACTCCGGTGATCTCGGGATAGAGCCTGGCCTCGACCGAGTAGGTGCCGTAGGTCCGGATCTGCTCGTTCATAACGAGCTTGCGGCGGTCGACGGTGATACCGGTCTGGGCCTCAAGGGCCTCGGCGATGTCCTTGGCGGTGACGGAGCCGTAGAGCCTCTCCTCGGAGCTGCCGGGCATCTCGAGCCTGACCATGACTCCCTGGAGCTTTTCGGCCGTGGCGGCGGCCTCGGCCCTCTCGACCTCGATCCTGTGCAGGCGGGCGGCCTCGCGGCTCTTTGCCTCGTTGATGGCGGCGGCATCGGCGACGACCGCCAGCTTCTTGGGCAGCAGGTAGTTGCGCGCGTAGCCGTCCGATACCTCTATGATATCGCCCTTCTTTCCCTGGGCCTTCACGTCTTCTTTGAGTATGACTTTCATTTTCTTGCTTCCTTTCGTCGGTGTAGTCGCCGCGGACTGCGCCGCGGCCCGCGGCAGTTTTTGCCGCTGACGGGGGCCGTCAGCCCTCCGAGTCGAGATAGGCGTCGATGGCGGCCTTGAGGTTCTCCATGACCTTTCTGGCCGACGTTCCGGTTATCTGGGCCCCGGCGGCGTCGAAGTGGCCGCCTCCTCCCATCTTTTCGAGTATGAGCTGAACGTTGATGCTGCCGTCAGAGCGGGCCGAGATCAGCACGGTGTCGCCGTTCCTGAGCATTACGAAGGCCGCTCCGACCTGTTTCACGGTCAGCAGGTTCTCCGCCGAGCGCGAGGCGGCCACGCGGTTCTCCGCCGTTATGGCGCCGTCGACGTCCGTCACCGTTATGGCGATGCGGTCGCGGTACAGCCTTACGTTGGATCCGAGCCTGGCCTCGGTGACGAAGCCGGATATGTCGTCGAAGAAGAAGGTCCTGGCGACCTCGGAACTGGCCCCCGCCCCCCGCAGATAAAGGGCGGCGGAGAAGGTGCCCTCGCTGGACGACCTCGTGAAGTTGCGGGTGTCGAGCATGATGCCCGCCAGCATTATGTTGGCCTCGGGCCTGGACAGCCCTCCGGCGTCGGCCGGGGCGTTGCCTATGGCGGACAGCTGGAGCATCTCGGTGACGAGCTCGCAGGCGGACGAGGCGGCCGGTTCGATGTACGCGATCTCGGGCTCCTGATCGAAGTCCGCCACCTTGCGGTGGTGGTCGATGATGACCAGCCTGGATATCCGCTCGACGATCTCGGGCGACTCGACTATCTTGAGGTTGTTGACGTCGACGACTATGAGGAGCGTGTCGGACCTCACCCGGTTGAGCCCGGCCGCGCCGTCGACGAAGAGCTCGGCGCTGTCCGGATACTCGGCCAGCAGATCGGCCGTGCACACAGTGAAGTTGGGGTTCCTGCGGTCCGTGACCACCTTGACCTGCGGGTTGTACCACTTTGCGAGCCTGGCCATGCCCACGCAGGCGCCTATGCAGTCGAAGTCGGGATTCTTATGCCCCATTATAAGCACGTTGCCCGCCTCGGAGATGAGCTGGATGAGGCGGTCGGAGATGACCCTGGAGCTGATCTTGCTGCGCTTCTGGTCGACCTTGGTCCTGCCGCCGTAATACTCCGTCCCCTCGGGGGTCCTGAGGACGGCCTGGTCGCCGCCGCGCTGCAGCGCGGTCTCGAGGGCGTACGAGGCCTCCTTTTCCCTGTCCGCAATGTCGGCCCCTCCTGCGGAGAGTCCGAGGGACACGGTGACAGATATGGACCCGGCGCCGAGGCCGATGTCCCTTATGCGGTCCAGGATGTCGAAGCCGTTCTCCCGGCACTCGCCGAGGCGGTCGGACGGGAACAGTATCATATACTTGTCGCGGTCGTACTCTCGCACGAAGCCGCCGAGCGAGACCGCCCAGTCGCGCAGTTCGGTCTCGATGCGGTTCACGGCCTCGCGGTACGACACCCTTGCGTACTGGGCGATCTCGTCGAGGTTGTCCAGCACGGCGTAACACACCGCGGGAGCGGCGTGCTCGGTCTGCTCGCGGGCAAGGCAGAGCTCGGTCGTCTCGTCGAGCACGGTCATCCAGTAGTCGCGGTCCTCCATCTCGAGCAGGTATGACAGCGCCCTGAACGAGCGGTCGCCGAAGCGCAGCTCGATCCCCTCGGGCTTCGTGGCCGAGAAGATCTCGGACATCTGCCGCCCGCAGCAGCGGTCGAAGTGCCTGCCGGTGAGCGACGCCGCGCGGTCGCCGGCGCAGAGCTCGAGCATGGCCCGGTTGGCCCAGATTATCCGGCCGTCGACGATGGTTATGACCGCCGGGGTCTCCATGTTGCGGACTACCTCGGACATCAGCATGTTGAAGGTGGGCGACGCCTCTATGGCCTCCCTCTCGTTTCTGCGGCGGACGACGGTGTAAAGCACGGCCATGGCGCCGAGATAGAGGACGGCGGCGACTGCCCCGACAAGGTATTTATTCAGTTTGGTAACGTCCGACACGACGGCGGTCAGCATGATGAGCGCCAGCCCCGTGACCGCGGCAAGCAGGAGCACGAGGGTCCCGCCTCCTTCGTTCTGTCTCTTGCTGGACATGAATACCTCCCCAGGATATCTGAGTCCGCGGCGGCGGCGCAGGGCCTTTCCCGCCTTGTGCGGAAATAGATTCATTATATTATATCATACAGAAAAGCGTTTGTAAACAGGAAAGAAAGGGGTTTGACCGTCCCGGAAGACAGGTTTCAGCATTTTGCTAGCCGGCCGTCATCGGCCGGACGGGAAAGATTCACTTATTTTTCACATTTATTAAAAAAAGGCTTGCAATCCGCCCGCATTCGTGCTATACTTTATGCGTTAAAGTGAGTGTTCTGGGAGCGGGCCGAGGTCCGCTCCCGAATTCTTGAGAGGATCCGCGGCGTTTTTTTGACACCGCCCGCGGATCGGGGAGGGGTTCCGCGGATATCCGGCCGCGGCTCACGCGGCGGATGCCCCGGCGGAACGCGGAAGGATGAGCCGATGAAAAAAGAGTATTCCGGGGTTCCCGCCAGGGTGTACCCCGTAGTCGAGCCGGCCGTTGCGGCCGCGGGCTGCGTCCTGTGGGACGTCGAGTTCATAAAGCAGGGCGCCGGCAGGGTGCTGCGCATCACCATCGACAAGGAGGGCCCCGAGGGCGTCGGCATCGACGACTGCGAGGCCGTGCACCGCGCGATCGATCCGCTTCTCGACGAGGCTGATCCGATCGACGGCTCCTACAGCCTCGAGGTCTCATCGCCCGGGATCGAGCGGGAGCTTTCCATGCCGTGGCACGTCGAGGCCTGCTCAGGCTCCGAGGCCGAGCTGAGGCTCTTTGCCCCGGTCGGCGGCCAAAGGGTCTTTCGCGGCACGCTTGCCGGTCTTGCCGACGACGGGTCCGTGCTCGTCGACGCCCCTTCCGGCCGGCTCTCCTTCCCCTTCGACTCGATATCCAAGCTTCGGCTCGTTTACGACTTCGGCGACCGGAACTGACCGGCCGCACCCGCACCGAAAGATCATTACTGAAAGGATATATATCAGATGAACTCAGAGTTTTTTGCCGCCCTTGACGAACTGGAGGCCAAAAACGGCATATCCAAGGAATATATGCTGGAAAAGATAGAGGCGGCCCTGACCGCCGCCATTAAAAAGGAATACGGCGGCAACGCCAGGATACGCGTTCTCGTGGACGAGAAGAAGAAGGAACTCAAGGTCTTCCAGCAGAGGGACGTCGTAGCCGTGGTCGAGGACCCTGAGAGCCAGATCTCCGTCGAGGACGCGAAGCAGTTCAACAAGCGCATGACCGTGGGAAAGGTGCTGGAGACCGAGGTCAAGACCAAGAATCTCCGCCGTCTCTCCGCAGGAGCCGCCCGCTCGGTCATAATCCAGGGCATCCGCGAGGCCGAGAGAAAGATCGCCCAGGAGGCCTACGAGAGCAAAAAGGAGGACATCATCACCGCGACGGTGTCCAAGTACGACAGCGCCACGGGCAACCTGCTGCTCGAGACCGGCACCGGCTACGCCGTGCTCAAGGCCGACGAGCAGATCCCCGGCGAGATCTACCGCATCGGCCAGAAGCTCCGCATATACATCCTCGAGGTCAACCGCGACGCGAGGGGGCCCGTAGTGACCATCTCCCGCTCGCACCAGGGCTTCATCCGCTGCATGTTCGAGCTCGAGGTCCCCGAGATCTCCGACGGCACCGTCGTCATCAAGGGCATCTCCCGCGAGGCAGGATCGCGCACCAAGATCGCGGTGGCCTCCAACGACGAGTCCGTGGATCCCGTCGGCGCCTGCGTCGGCCCGCGCGGAGTCAGGATCAACGCCATATGCAACGAGATCGGCAGCGAGAAGATCGACATAATCAGATACAGCGAGAACCTCGAAGACTACGTGGCCGCGGCGCTGTCGCCCGCGTCCGTCAACTCGGTCGAGATGACCGGCGAACGCTCCGCGAGAGTCATCGTCGATCCCGACCAGCTGTCGCTCGCCATAGGCCGCGAGGGCCAGAACGCCAGACTTGCCGCCAGACTGACAGGCTGCAAGATCGACATAAAGACAGAGTAATGCCCGGAAAAAAGCACATCCCGGAAAGGCAGTGCCTCGGCTGCGGCACAAAGAAGCCCAAGGCCGAGCTCCTGCGCATCGTACGCTCCCCCGACGGCGCGGTCTCACTGGATCCGACCGGAAAGGCGCCCGGGCGCGGGGCCTATCTGTGCGGCGATCCCGCCTGCGTCGCCCGGCTTAGAAAGACCCGCCGGGTCGGCGCGGTCCTCGGGACGCCGGTCCCGGACTCCGTGTGGGAGCAGATCGCGGGCGGAGGCCCGTCATGAGCCCGACGGCATCCGCGCCGGGCCTTCGCAGGGTGCTGGGCACCCTGGGGATGGCGGCCGGAGCCGGCAGGACGGTCATAGGCACCCGGGCCGTCTGCGAGGCCCTCAAAGCGGGCAGGGTCTTCCTGGTCGTCGAGGCCTCGGGCAACTCGGACAACACCGCCAAGCGCATCCGGGACAGGTGCGCGTACTACGGTATAAGGCTCGTGAAGATCGGGGCGGACTCCGCCGCGCTCGGAGCGGCCCTCGGCCGGGCGGGACCGGCCGCGGCCGCGGGGGTCACGGACAGATCTCTCGCCGCGGCGGTGCTGGCCTCTATGGAAAGAGCCGGCGCCGATGCCGGGACAGCCGGAGACGCCGGTACGGACGGAAAGGCCCCGTGACAGGCCGCATACAACTCAAAGCACAACGAACGTGTTCCCGGGCGCCAGAGCGCGCTGCGGAGAAAGGTATGGTATTTTAATGGCAGTCAACCCCCAGTTCAAACCCACTCAGCTTGCAAAGGATCTCAAGTTCAAAGAGCAGCAGCTCAAGACCAAGGACATCACCGACGCCCTCGGCAGGGCCGGCATCACCGTCAAGTCAGGCTCTGCGCTCGATCCTCTGCAGATGGACATTCTGTGGGAGAAACTCACTCTGGAAAACCAGATAGTGAATATCGAAGACTACATAGACGGTGTGACCGGCATTCATTCCATCCGCAAGCCCGCAAAGCCCGCTCCCGAAAAGGAGGCCGCCCCGGAGCCCGAAAAGGTCCCGCAGGCGCAGGAGGGAAAGGAAACCGCCGGGCAGACGTCCCCGGACGGCGAGCCCGCAAAGAAGCAGCCGGACACCGGCGCCGCTCCAGACAGGCAGACTCCCGCCAGGGAGAAGCAGCCCGTCGTGCGCTCCGCCGGCGAGCGCTTCGAGTCCCGCATGAACGCGGCCTCGCAGATCAACCGCGACGGCCAGAAGAAGCAGCAGGAGACGAAGCCCCCGAAGCGCCAGCACACCATCGAAGTCCGCGAGCGCACCTCGACCGATTCCGGCGAGGTCGTCCGCGTCACCGCGCCGAAGGCCAACACCAGGGTCGTCGACACGCGCGGCACGTCGACCGTCGACCTCTCCAAGTACGACGAGAAGCTCGACACCTTCGTGTCCGACAGCGGACGCGAGGCCGGCCGCGACTCCGGCCGCAACAGGGTCAAGAAGGGCACCGGCACACAGACGGACGCCGGGACTCAGCCCGCCCGCGGAAAGAGCCAGCCCCAGACCAGGAGCCAGCAGCCCGCCCGCGGGGACAACCGCCAAAAGCAGGGCGGCTCCGCTCAGAACCAGCGCGGAGGCCAGAAACCCGCTCCCGCCGCCCAGAACCAGCAGCGCGGCGGAAAGAAGGGTCAACCCCAGCAGCAGGGCGGTCGCAAGGGACAGAGGGGCCAGCAGCCCGCTCCCGTCCAGCCGGTCAAGAAGCAGCCCGTTAAGGCCGTCATCCCGGACGAGATCACCGTGGGCGAGTTCGCCCAGCGCATAAAGGTCACCGCCGCCGAGGTCGTCAAGCGCCTCATGCTCATGGGAATGATGGTGACCGTCAACCAGACCATCGACTTCGACACCGCCTTCCTCATCGCCGAGGAACTGGGGGCCGAGGTCACCCGCGAGGTCGTCGTCAGCATCGAGGACAAGCTCTTTGAGGAGAACACGGTACGGGACGACGAGAAGGATCTCGTTCCCCGCGCACCGGTCGTGTGCGTCATGGGCCACGTCGACCACGGCAAGACCTCTCTGCTCGACGCCATCCGCAACACCCGCGTTACCGCTGGCGAGGCCGGAGGCATCACCCAGCACATCGGCGCCTACCGCGTCAAGATAAACGGCCGCGAGATCACCTTCCTCGACACGCCCGGCCACGAGGCCTTTACCGCCATGCGCGCCCGCGGCGCCCAGGCGACCGACATAGCCATCCTGGTCGTGGCCGCCGACGACGGCATCATGCCTCAGACGGTCGAGGCCATCAATCACGCGAAGGCCGCCGGCGTCGACATCATCGTCGCGATCAACAAGATGGACAAGCCCGGCGCCAACCCCGACGCCATAAAGCAGGAGCTCACCAAGTACGAGCTCGTGCCCGAGGAATGGGGCGGCGACGTCATGTGCATACCCGTGTCCGCCATCAAGCGCACCGGCATCGACGACCTGCTCGAGAGCATCCTGCTCCTTGCCGACGTCAAGGAGTACAAGGCCAACCCGAACCGCAGAGCCAAGGGCATAGTCATAGAATCCAGGCTCGACCGCGGCCGCGGACCCGTGGCCACCGTCCTCATCCAGAACGGCACGCTGCACACCGGCGACATCGTCATTGCCGGCACCTGCGTCGGCCGCGTCCGCGCCATGACCGACCACACCGGCAGGACCGTCAAGGCCGCCGCTCCGTCGGTCCCCGTCGAGATAGTCGGTCTTGACGACGTCCCGACCGCCGGCGACGAGCTCAACGGCGTCGCCGACGAGCGCATGGCCCGCGAGCTCGCCGACAACCGCCGCGTCAAGGCCAAGGAGGCCGAGTTCAAGGCCAACTCCCGCGCCAATCTCAACGACCTCTTCGCCCAGATGCAGGAGGGCGTCAAGGACCTCAACATCATCGTCAAGGCGGATGTGGGCGGCTCGGCCGAGGCCGTGAAGCAGTCGCTCGAGAAGCTTTCCAACGACGAGATCAGGGTCCACGTCATCCACGCCGCGGCGGGCGGCATAACCGAGGGCGACGTCAGCTTCGCCGCGGCCTCGTCCGCCATCATCGTCGGCTTCAACGTCCGTCCGGACAAGACCGCCATGGACTCCGCGGAGCGCCAGGGCGTAGAGATCCGCACCTACCGCATAATCTACGAGTGCATCGAAGAGATCCAGGCCGCCATGAAGGGCATGCTGGCCCCCAAGTTCAGGGAGAGCGTCATCGGCCACGCCGAGGTGCGCCAGGTCATCCACGTGCCGAACGTGGGCTTCATCGCCGGCTCTTACGTCCAGGACGGGAAGCTCTCACGCTCCGCTCAGATCCGCATAGTGCGGGACGGCGTCGTGATCTACGAGGACAAGGTGTCCTCGCTGCGCCGCTTCAAGGACGACGTCCGCGAGGTCGCCCAGGGCTACGAGTGCGGCATCGGACTCGAAAAGTTCAACGACATGAAGGTCGGGGACATCCTCGAGGCCTTCGTGATGGAGCAGATCGAGGCGGAATGAAGTTGCCGGCTTTGCCGGCAAATGAAGTGCCGCCTGCGGCGGCAATGAGGAGGCGCCCTGCGGGGCGCGAATGAAGTTGCCCGCTTCGCGGGCAATCGAATGAAACAGGGCGGCGCGCGGCGCCGCCCTGTTTCATGAAATAAGACCGTTTCAACAGATAATGCGCGTCAGGTCGCGGTCACAGGTCGAACCTGAAGACGCATTCGTGCGTATGGCCCTTCTCCGTCCGGAGATCGTGGTCGTCCGGAACCTCCGCTATCTCCAGCAGCTTCCCGCCCAGATACTCGCACGTCCTTCTGGACGGGAGGTTGTCCGGGTCGCAGGTTATGTACAGGTATTCCATCCCGTGCTTCTTCGCCAGACCGAACAGCAGTCTGCACGCTTTCGCGGCATAGTGATGCCCCCGGTGTTCCTCGAAGACCTCGTATCCGATATGGCCGCTGTAATAAAGGCTGTCGGAATAGCCGATCTTCAGATCGCAGCGTCCGACGGTGCCGCCCGCGACGTCGACGATGAAAAAGCAGTACGCGGGAACTCTCTTCCTTGCCGGATCCGCCTCCCGCGTCCGCTCGAGGACCAGTCTGATCCCGTCGGACTCCGGAAGATCCGCGTCGTAAAAATTGAAACCCATATCAGTAATGCAGAAGTCGCGCCTGCGGCGCTGATGAAGACAAGATCGATCCTTCTTTTCTTCATTTGCGCGCGCAGCGCGCGACCCCATTCCCTCATTGCCGCCCGCAGGGCGGCACTTCATTTGCCGGCTCCGCCGGCAACTTCATTCCCTCATTGCCGCCCGCGGGGCGGCACTTCATTTGCCGGCTCCGCCGGCGACTTCATTCCCTCATTGCCGCCCGCAGGGCGGCACTTCATTTGCCGGCTCCGCCGGCGACTTCATTCCTTCATTGCCGCCCGCAGGGCGGCACTTCATTTGCCGGCTCCGCCGGCAACTTCATTCCTCAAATATCGTACTTCGACAGTATCTCGCTCGGGGTCCTGGAGAGCAGGGACATCACCGGCGCGGTCCCGCAGAGCAGGCACAGCACCCACTGGAACGCGGCCAGTATCGCCGCCAGCCAGACGGGATAGTACACTACCTGGGCAAAGCTGCGGCTAATGGCCTGCAGATAGATCAGACCGGCGCTGGACAGCAGGAAGGTGACGAACACGGTCAGGGCCGTCAGCACGGCGGACTCGGTCAGGAACCTGAACAGTATGTTACCCTTCGTGGTTCCGATCGCCCTGTATATGCCTATCTCCCTTATGCGGCTCAGCAGCGCGGCGCGCATCATGAAGAACATGCACACGCACATGACCGCGGCGAACGAGCCTATGGTGATCAGGCTCGATACGATGTCCGACCTCACCTCGGCAATGAGCCTCGCCCGTCTTTCCCCGGGCGTCGTCAGCTTGTCCGTGGCCGAGTCTTCGGCGCCGAGCTCCGGGAGCATACGGCGCAGGTACGCCTCGGTCGCGGAGGGATCGGAGGTGTGGAGCACGGCGTAGCGCCCCGTCCCGAGGTATCCGTAGCGTTCCCCGGAGGTGTAGCCGTATTCTTCAGGGTAGTCGCTGATGACGTACATGTCGCTGTCTTCAAGGACGGTCGCCGCCCGGATCAGGTCGGCGTCGGAGAGGATCACGGCGTGTCCGCGGAAACCGTAGCGGTAGTTCTTCTCGTAGGCGCCGGATTCCGACATGATCTTGTAATACTCATCGGCGGAGATGACCTGCTTCACCGTCAGTTCCCTGCCGGCGACCTTCACGGTCTGCGGCTCACCGCCGCCGAGCAGCTCCTTCCTGCCGGTGATTATGACGCACTGCCCTTCGGCCGGAGCCTCGACCCCGTAGACCGACGAGGCCCTGCAGATCGGCACCCCCGAGGATCCGATAAGCGCCTCGGCATAATCGGCCTCGTTCAGGAAGAAGACGGGCTCGTCGCTGTCCGCGACGCCCACTATGCGCACCGGGTCGGCAAGCAGGTTATCGTTGACAAGGCCCAGCAGATCCCTGTATCCCTTAACGTAGCTTATGGTCGAGTTCTCGAGCAGGATGTCCGCCATGGCCGTGGTGATGACGCACTCGCGCGCCCCGAGGCCGGAGGTCCTGCCCGCGGCCGTCCCCAGCCCGGCAAGAGCCGACTCCGGCATCATGACGCCGTGGGTCTCGATCTCGCCCAGTCTGCTGTAATACCTGCCCCGGAAGCTTTCGAAAGTGCCTATGGTGACGTAAAAGCTGTCGTCCGTGTCCCCGACGTAGCCGAACTTCCAGCTGAGTCCGTCGGCGCGGCTGGACGGATCGTTCACCGCCGCCTCGACGGCGGAGGCCGTCTTTCCGTCGTTTGTGAGAAGATATACGACCTTCCGGTCGAAGGACCGGTCGATGTCCGTCACCTTCCGGATCGAGTTCCCGAGCACGGCGGTCATTATGACCATGACCAGTGAGAAGACCGACAGGACTGAGAGGATCAGCGGCTTTTTGACGTTCTTCGCGCCCGAAGGATTCCGGAAGTTGGCCCTGTAGCCGCTCTTCACGGACGAGCGGAAGGTGAAAAGGCGGCCCGTTCGCTCGCCGTTTTCCGGCCCGGCCGGCGGCAGCGCCGACATGTCGACGCGCGTCTCTTCGCCGTTCTTTCCCTCCGCCTCGAACCTGCCCTCGCGCAGACGGATCTCGCTCGTCTCGTCGAGCACATGCACCCCGGGGCTGTCGACCTTGAGATACAGCCTTCCCCCGCGGTTGACGATGCGGAGCTTCACCGGCACGTCGGGCTCCGGACCGTAATAATCTATCTCGGTGCGGCCGTCGGAGGAACTGCTCTTATCCAGCTCGCCGAGGTAGATGTCGTTGCGGTTGCGGGCCCGGTAGCCGTCCGTGCTGCCGTTGCTTCTGACGTTCGTGATGCGCCCGTCGGACAGCTCGATGACCGTATCGCAGTAATAGTCGACGAGGTTCTCCTCGTGGGTCACGAGCAGCACCAGATGGTCGCGGGCGATGCTCCTCAGCAGGTCCATGACCATGACCGTGTTGTCCTCGTCGAGGTTGCCCGTGGGCTCGTCCGCGAGGATGATCCTCGGGTTCTTGACTATGGCCCTTGCTATGGCGACGCGCTGCTGCTGTCCTCCGGATAACGTGTCCGGAGTGCGGTTGACGAACATCTCCATGCCGACGTTCTTCAGCGCGGCGGCGACGCGGGAGCCTATCTCCCCCTCGTCCCGCAGGCCGCAGAGCCTCAGCGAGTCGGCGACGTTCTCCCCCACCGTCTCGGCGGGATTGAGGTTGTAGTTCTGGAATATGTAGCCTATGTAGCGGTTGCGCAGGTCGTCGGTGTTCCTGCGCAGGTCGGCGCCGTCGATCTCCACGCTGCCGCCGGAAAAGCCGTCCAGGCCCCCTATGACGTTCAGCAGGGTCGTCTTGCCGCAGCCGCTCTTTCCGAATATCGCGGTGATGCCGCGCCCGGGCAGCTCGACGGAAAGGTCGTTGATGACGTGGATCTCGTTCTCGCGCCCGCGGTTGTAATACTTGTCAAGACCCCGTATCCTGATCATTCCCGCTCACCTCCCCTTATGGCCTCTCTGACGCTGGTGCCGAAGAGCCTGCGGATCTGCATGCGCGTTACGAGCAGCACCAGGGCCACCATGCCGGCGGCTATGCCGATGTAGGCCGGCGCGTACAGGAAGCGGAATATCGCGTTCATGGCCGGCACGGTCGCAATCAGTATCCCCAGCACGGCCATGGCGGCGAAGGACGGAATCAGGCACAGGAACATCCTGACGTAGATCCCCGTACGTATCACCGCGACGGGTATGCCCATGGAGCGCATGATGCCCATGTCGGGTCTGAAGGACGAGACCGATTTCGAGGTGCAGAGCCTGACGAAGAAGGCCAGGAAGAGCACCGACACGGTCCAGAAAATGACGAGTCCCACGGCCGACAGCACGCCCTCGATCAGTTCCATCGCCTCGGGCTGGTACGTGGCGCTCGAGGGCACGGCAATGATATCAAGGTCGCGCAGCGCGGACGCCGCCCTCTCCGCTTCGCGGTCGTTCGCGTAGAACAGCGAGGCCTGACAGTATCTCGTCTCCATCATCTTTTCGGCGGCCTCAAGGTCCGCGCGGACGACGAGGTCGATGCCGCGGATCTCCTCGCCCTCGGCAAGAGCGACCGCGTCCCCGAGCGTGAGGCGCGAATCCAGGATGAACCTCAGGATCGTCGCGTATCTGAAGCCGTCACTCGTCAGGACGATGCGCGGGCTTTTGTTGTTGTCCGCGAAATAGCAGACGCCGCAGACCGTGAACGTGACGCCGTAAGTGTAGGTGCCCGCGCCGCTGCCGTCGTCGTCGAAATAATACGCATAGGGGGACTCGCTGAACGTTACCTTGTCGATCAGCCGTTCGTCCGTGCCGAAGTACGGCCTGTACGCGACGGGCAGGCAAAGCAGGCACTCGCCGGCCTTTTCGGGAAGGCGTCCGTATATCTTTCCGCCGGTCTTTTTTTCCGTGTCGCAGGCAAACGACACGTACGCGCTGACCGGGCTGTCCCAGCCGATCTCGTCGAATCTGGTGTCCAGCGTGTTGTCCAGAAGAAAATCGTAATGCAGCGTGCCGGAGGCACCCGTCCGCGAGGCCAGCTCCGCCAGTTCCTTATCGGTAAACGGCTCTCCGCTGCTCCTGACCGCTATCAGGCGCCCCTTCTCGGGCTCGAACATGTAATGCTTTCCGAAGGTGTCCCAGACCTCCATTCCGAGCGACGAGACAAGATAAATGCCCATGGAGGCCACGACCAGCAGCAGGCACATGAAAAACGTCAGTCGCGGTTTCGCGGTGAAGAGCGCTCCTCCGAGCATGATGCCGTTGCGGAGCACGCCGCGCTTCTTTCCGGAACGTCCGTCTGCCGCCGCGGCCTTCCCCGCGGCGTCTTTCCCGTCCGCGGTTTCTATGCCGGCCGCTGTTTCTATGCCGGCCGCTGTTTCTATGCCGGCCGCGGTTTCTATGCCGGCCTCCGTGTTCCCGTGTCCTTCGTCCGCGCCGGTCTGCGTCCCGGGGACGAGGATCTGGTCGGACTCGACGGCGCCGTCGAAGATGCGCACGTGTCTGGTGGCGCATCCTGCGAGCTGCTCGAAGCTGTGCGTGACCACGATGACGAGCTTGTCCGCCGACACCTCGCGCAGCAGCTCAATGATCTCCGCCGAGCTCTGCGAGTCCAGGTTGCCGGTCGGCTCGTCGGCCAGTATCACCGGGCTGTCCTTTGCCAGCGCCCTGGCTATGACCGTGCGCTGCTTCTGCCCGCCGGACAGCTTGGATCCCTTGTGGTGAATGTGGCTGTAGAGCCCGACGCGCTTTATAAGCTCGACCGCCCGGCGCCTCCGCTCCCGCAGGTCCTCTATGCCCATGAGGGCCAGCTCCACGTTCTGAAGCACGGTGAAGCTGTCTATGATGTTGTAGTTCTGGAAAATGAAGGAGATGTATTTCTCCCTGTAGTCCTCCCAGTCCTTCTGAAGATAGTGCGAAGTTGGCCTGCCCTCGATGAAGAGCTCGCCCTCCTCGTAGCTGTCCATCCCGCTTATCACGTTGAGCAGCGTGGACTTGCCGGACCCGGACTTTCCGGTCACGGCGACGAACTCGCCCCTGTCGAACGACAGATTGACGCCCCGTATGCCTACGGCGACGCTGCCCTCGGATGCGTAGATCTTTCCAATGTTCTGCAGTCTTATAAGTGCCAACGGCTGTCACCTCCCCGCCCGACGCGGGATCCGCTCCGGGCGACATAATGTGTCCGGAAGAAAGCCTCCGGACTGTCCCGTCTATTATACCATACCCGGCGTGGCCAGTCAACCCGAACCTCTCCCGGAGTTTTTTCTTCAAAACCCTTGCTTTTTTCCCGGCGATGTGGTATAATTGCGCCGTCACGGACACAGGGGTATAGCTCAGCCGGTAGAGTACTGGTCTCCAAAACCAAGGGTCGTGGGTTCGAATCCTTCTGCCCCTGCCATGAAAAAAGCGCTTTTGTCTACCGACAAAAGCGCTTTTTTCAACGAAATCCGTCCTTACGGACGGGTGAAATCCACCTTCGGTGGGTGAAATCGCTGCGCGGTGAAATCCCGCTGCGCGGGGTGAAGGACGGATTTCATTTCACCGTGAGGCGAAGCCGAACGATTTCACCAAAGGCGTAAGCCTTTGATTTCAACGCGGCGTGAGCCGCGATTTCACCGTTGAAAACCGACAATATTAGTGATATTCTTTTCCTGTAAAGAGGGACGAATTAATCGAAAACACTCGAACAGACTGCAGCAAGAGAACTACAAGAGGAAACGAACCTGTTTGCAGACAGATTTTCTTTTCTTCATTTGTTTTCGGGGCCTGATTTCTATTTCAAATATCCGAACGGAGATGAGCTCTATTCTGTCGTTGTCCTTTACCTTGCAGAAGGTGTCCATGGTGAGATGAAAATCACTGATAACGAGAGTAAAGAACTGAGATTCTTTGGAAAAAATGAAATGCCGGAACTTGAAAGCAGAGCCAAAAAGATAATTGAATGGTTGATCAGCGAGAGAAAAATATAGATTGAGATAACTTCCGGTTTGTCGTCCGAGTATCTGGTGTACTTTTAGGCGATGATACCTTAAAAAGTGTACTTTTGGGCGATGCAACAAAAGTAGCAATCCTTTTTATCTCTTCATATAGAGAAGGGTCGTTTATGTTTCTTTCCAAGAAAAAAAGAATACAGGACTATCTCGATTCGATGGAAAAAGAACAATGGTCTCCATTTGAATCCTTGCTTGACCATTATTTGAGCGGTCAGCTGCTCAACACCCTTGCTGAATATGGTATTTCAAATCTTTCTTGCTATATTGATTTCCTTGATGATTATAAGTGTATAAATGTTCAGGGAAAGCATAAGTCATATTATATAGACTTGCAAATTGAACAGAAAGAATTCAGTATTGGCTGTGATCCTGTTGAACCGGATGACCACAAATGTTTTATTCTTGAATCTCCGGATTATATGTATTCCGTGGTAAGGACCGAGATACAGTCACTCAAGGAATCCTGATGCTGGGTTACGAAATTTAACGATAACCCTGATTTTGTTAAAAAAACAATCTTTGCTCATGAAAAAACCTCGCTTCGGGACACTTGCGATAGAGCAGGT
>JAEEGL011254074.1_pt1 | contig 31581 bp, 24 predicted proteins | sample 9134231 | NCBI WGS metagenome assembly JAEEGL01 (sample SAMN16246548, study PRJNA631951) | gut metagenome | biome: gut microbiome; feature: rumen; material: fiber-attached | host: Bos | place: Iran: Karaj | collected 2018-10 | reverse complement strand
ACAGGAAGCCATGGAAGACTATATTGATTACTACAACAACGAAAGAATTCAGGTCAAACTGAAAGGACTGACTCCTTGCCAGGCAAGGAATCAGTCCTTATACTCATTTTAAACCGTCCAACAAAGTGGGTTCACTTCATTTTGCGGGACGGCCTGTCATTGCAATGTCTGTTGATCATCACTCGACGATCGTGTAGATCCAGCCCTCGGGTGCTTCGATGTCGCCTTCCTGAATGCCCAGGAGAGTTTGACGGATCTTTGTCATCCAGGGACCCATCTCAACCATGCCGCTTGCGAATTCGAATTCCTTGCCGTGATCGTTGATCTTGCCTACAGGAGAGATAACTGCAGCTGTACCGCAGAGACCGCATTCCTTGAACTCGCCGTCGAAGATCTCCTTCAAGTAAACTTCTCTCTCGACGACCTTCATGCCGCAGTAATGCTCTGCAACATAAACAAGGCTCCTTCTCGTGATGGAAGGCAGGATGCTGTCAGACTTGGGAACAACGAGTGTATCGTCGTTGGCAACGAGCAGGATGTTAGCTCCGCCTGTCTCCTCGATCTTTGTCCTTGTAGCGGGATCGAGATAGATGTTCTCAGCGAATCCTTCGTTATGAGCAGTAACGATGGCATGCATGCTCATGGCATAGTTAAGGCCTGCCTTGATGTTGCCTGTTCCTCTCGGAGCAGCACGGTCGAAATCGGAGATCTTAACTGCGATGGGCTTAGCTCCGCCCTTGAAGTAAGGGCCTACGGGTGTTGCGAATACTCTGTACTGATAATCGTCAGCAGGCTTAACACCGATAACGGGGCTGATACCGAAGATATAGGGTCTCAGATAGAGACTTGCACCTGTTCCGTACGGGGGAACCCATGCGGCATTTGCTTCAACAACTTCATGAATGGATCTTAAGAACATCTCCTTGCTGATAGGAGGTATCTCAAGTCTTACTGCAGAATCGTGGAGACGGTCTGCGTTAAGGTCGGGACGGAATGTAACGATCTTGCCGTCCTTTGTCGTATAAGCCTTAAGGCCCTCGAAAACGGTCTGTGCATACTGAAGAACGCCTGCATCTTCGCTCATGACGATCATGTCGTCATCCGTAAGCGCGCCTTCATCCCAAGCGCCGTTCTTGTAGTTAGCTACGAATCTCTTATCAGTCTTCTGATAGCTGAATGTGAGATTGCTCCAATCAAGATTCTTCTTTTCCATCTTATTCACCTTCTTCATTTAGTGTTATTCAGGTAATTATATTACTTGCGATTCTTACTGTCATTCACCAAAAACGGCATATAGACCGTCAATTCTTAACGAATCTGTACCCAGTAGCGTGATAAGCGGTAACATTTGCCTTGATCACGGGTGATAAGAATTCAGGGATATTAACCGCATTCGGGAACATCTGAGCCTCCATGCAGACAGCATAATTGGGGTTGTAAGGCTTATCAGACTTGCCGAGGTCGCCGCCCAGGAAATTCGCTGCATAGATCTGGATGCCGGGAAGGTCTGTCAGGACTTCCATCTTGATGCCTGACTTGTCTCCCTCGAGAGAAGCGCACTTTTTAAATGTTCCGTCATATCCGGAAAGCTCGAAGTTGGAATCGATGCCCTTGGACATGGTGATCTGGGGATCATCGCTCTTGATGAGCTGAGTCAAAGGAACTCCTGCCCTTGCATCGAAATCGGTGCCTGTTACATCCATGGATCTTCCGTCAGAACAGTTGAAGTCATCCTTAAGGGAGACCTTGTCTGCATCGAGCTGGATAGTATGGTCTCCGACATAACCGGAATCGTGACCGTTGAGATTGAAATATGAATGGTTGGTAGGAGCAAAGATAGTATCCTTATCGGATGTTCCCTTGAAGAGCATGAAGAATGTCTTGTCCGAGAGCCATGCATAGAGGATATATGTATCGAGATTGCCGGGGAAGCCTGTAGCTCCGTCAGGTGATACATAGTGCAGGAGGAGCGCATCGGAATCGGCTTTAGAAATGCCCTCGATGCCTGACTCGGCGATGATCGCATCCGCTTCTTCTGCGCTGACAGTCTTACCGTCCCAGAACTGGTCCTGGAAAGAAGGAGTTCCCGAATGAAGGTTATGAGGACCGTCATTAACGGGAAGATCACACTTAACGCCGCTGATAACACAGCTTGCGCCTGCGATACGGTTAGCGGAACGTCCTACGATGGCACCGTGAAAACAGGTGTCGGCAAAATAACCGTCCAGATCCTTGAATCCGAGAAGGACATCTGTCATATTGCCGTCCTTGTCGGGTACGACAAGATCCACGACCCTGCAGCCGTAGGAAGCGATGTCCGCATAAGAACCGTCTGTTGCTTCCATACGGTAAAGGAAAGATACGTCATCGTACTTGCCGGGATTTGCGGGTGACTTGAAAACTGTTTTCGTGATGCTCATTGAAATGACCTCCTGATTTTGTATTTTGATTATGTTATTCCTCGGATGATTCTTCGGGAATGAATTCTCCCAGTTCATCTCTTATCGAAAACTGTGCCATCGCATCGTCTGCGAGCCTTATCAGATCCAGCTGGCTGTCGATCTTCTTCTTGCCGCGGAGATCCTGCTTGTGATAAGTTCCGTCAAAGTCCATTATATGGGCTCTTACGGTATCGTCAAGTTCGATGTTAAGCACCTCCATGACCCTCGCCCTGCACTCCGGATCTTCGACCGGGAACATGAGTTCGACTCTTCTGTTAAGATTTCTCGGCATCCAGTCAGCCGATGCCAGATATAGATCCTCATGACCTTCGTTATAGAAATAGAAGACTCTTGAATGTTCGAGGAACCTTCCCGTGATCGATCTTACATGGATGTTCTCGCTCATACCGGGGATGCCTGCCCTTAAGCAGCATATGCCGCGGACGATAAGATCTATCCTGACGCCTGCGCAGGAAGCGTTGTAGAGAGCCTTGATTATCTCCTCGTCAACAAGTGAATTGATCTTGGCGATTATCCTTGCTTCCTTGCCTTCTTTTGCGTTGTCGGTTTCCCTCTTGATCTTGGCCTTGAAATAATCCTTCATCCAAAGGGGCGCAGGAATGAACCTTCGCCACTTATCGGGGATAGCAAATCCCGAGAGCATGTTGAAGAACTCAGATGCGTCTTCGCCCATAGGCTCCGATGCCGTGAAGATGCCCATGTCCGTATAGATCTTGGCCGTTATATCGTTATAGTTTCCTGTCGCAAGATGAACGTAACGCCTGATGCCGTCCTCTTCCTCCCTTACGACGAGTGTGATCTTACTGTGGGTCTTGAGCCCGACCAGGCCGTAGATAACGTGACAGCCGGCTTTCTCAAGCATCTTTGCCCAGTTGATATTGTTCTCTTCATCGAACCTTGCCTTAAGCTCTACCAGGACCATGACCTGCTTGCCGTTCCTTGCCGCTTCAAGGAGTGATGCGATGATCGGCGATGATGATGAGACTCTGTACAAGGTCTGCTTGATCGCAAGAACGTTGGGATCCGTCGCAGCCTGTCTTACGAACTCCAGAACGGGATCGAAAGATTCATAAGGATGATGGACAAACCTGTCGCGCTCTTTGATCTTATCGAAAATGTTATCCGTTCCGTCAGCGAACATCGCCGGAACGGCGGGCACATGAGGCGGATAGCAAAGATCAGGGTGAGTGTTTTCGCAGGCAGACCTTATCTTGGAAAGGAAAGTAAGATCGATCGGGCCTGATACGCGGAAAACATCCGTTATGTCTATATCGAGAGCGTTAAGGAAGAAATCAAGGAGTTCCTGATCCATTTCGTCATCGACTTCAAGTCTTATGATCTCACCGAACCTTCTTCTCCTCACCTGCTCCTCGATCTCTTTCAGGAGGTCTTCAGCTTCATCCTCATCGATATCAAGATCGGAATTGCGCATTACCCGGTAGAAGCCCGAGGCAATGACCTTCTGGCCCTTAAACAGGCTCGAGATATTTGCTCTTATGATCTGTTCTATCGGAACAAAGATCTGGGCATCTTTTGTCCTTATCTCATAAAGGCGTTTAACGACCGTAGGGATCTGGACCGTCGCGAAAAGACAGTCATCATCCTGCGCATCGCTGTCCTTCTTGGCTTTAATGCCGTTGTTGATATGTTTTTGCAGTGATTCCCCGTCAGGCTGGTTTTCGAGCATGACGCACATATTGAGCATGCGGTTATAGATCAGGGGCAGGGGCCTCGCAGCATCGATCGCCAGCGGTGTGAGGATAGGATAGAGAACCGTCCTGAAATATTCGTCAGCCTGGGCCTTGGAATCATCATCAAGCTCGTCATATGAAGAGAAGATTATGTTTTCGGCGCGCAGCGCCGGCACAAGGGATCTGTTGAAAGTCGAATACATAAGATCCATGGACAGTCTGGTCTTCTCGTCTATCCTTAAGAGCTGCTCCTTAACGGAGAAACCGGCTATATCCTTCTCAGGAAAATCGACGCTCTCCATGTCGCGTAATGAAGCGACACGTACTATATAGAATTCATCCAGATTGGAAGCCGTGATGGAAAGGAAGTTAAGCCTCTCTAAAAGCGGGTTCTTATTATCTCGGGCTTCGTTCAAGATCCTGTCGTTGAATTCGAGCCAGGACAGTTCCCTGTTGAAATACTTGGAATTGCCGCTCAAAAAAGTTGCATATTTATCGCTCCTGTATTCCTTCGTCTTGCCCGTTATCTTGCCGGACTTCGTGATCTTGCCGGCCTTGGCTTCTTTCTGGGATCTTGCAAGACGCGTATCTTTTACTGTTTTTGAAGACTTGACCGGTTTTGCCGTCTTCCCTGTCTTAGCGGATTTTACCGTTTTCGCCGTTTTGGATCCCGCCTTAACAGTCTTGGAAGTCTTGCCGGTCTTGGTATTCTTGGAATTCTTGGATGCTTTTGCCGCTGTTGCCATTATTTCTCCCTCCTGACCCTCAATACGGGCTTTATGCCCATGACCTCCTCGAAGAGTTCGCTTCTGTGATCGAAAGCCCACTCTTCGAAAGACATATCAGCCGATGCAACACAGGATATATGAAGATCTTCACCCTGGATGAACAGGGACATCTTCTTCAATTTCTCTTTATGCGATGCATTGAGCGAATCGGCAAGCCTTAAGATCGCGGTAAGCTTGGATACCGTGACCTTCTGCGGAGGCGTGAGGAGACTGTAGTAGTAATTGTTGTAGAGGTTTTCCTTTGAATAGAGCCTTACGACGAGGGCAACCATGTTAAGCTCATCAGGATCGAGCCCTATGGGCTTTATCCTCTTGATTATGTCGTAAGAAGCTTCACCGTAATCCCTTGCCGCAACAAACTTGCCAAGCTCATGCATTATCGCTGCGAGCTGCAGATAGAGTCTGTCACGGTCGGTAAGCCCTGAGAGCTTGCGCATCTCATCGAAGATATCCAAAGAGACTTTTTCGACGAATTCGATATGCTTCTTATCACATCTGTAACGCTTGGCGGTATTTCTTGCCATCGACACCAGACATGAATCAGGCTTTACCTGCAGCTTGAGCTTCATGTGCCTGTAGCAGTAATCCCAGATAATGCCGTCACAAAGAGATACATGCGGCATATGGATCGTATCGACTCCGGTATATTCGAGCATGTTCCTGATTATAAGAGCAGCAGGCAGAAGGAGCGGCGACACGGGCGAAGGAACATTATCCTTCAGCGTAAGATCAGTGGGCCTTGCCTTGAGAAGATATTCATACACCTTGAGGAACTCTTCCCTGGTCATGACAACATTGCTCATGGGTTCGAATCCCGCAAGTTTCTTTATGTATCCCATCTCACCCGAAAAGGCTATAAGAGTCTTGTAGCTGATGCCTTTAGGCTCGACGGCGTGGTAATCGTTAAGGTCCTGGGTCACGAACTCCTCAAGGACATCCTTATACCGGTTCGTCCTGTTTTCGAGATCAGACAGGAGTTCGGATACCCTGAGGGCACCGAGAAGGATGTTCTGGCTGAACACAAGTTCGGACTTATCAAAGACTGTCGCCTGCATGGACCCTGCGCCGATATCGACGATCATGGTCCCTTCTTCGGTCATCTTCTTGAAATCGGGATAAATAGCCTGGACTGCGATCGTCTGATAATAACGCTCCATCGAATTATCGATCACCTCGATCGAGAAGCCTGTCCTGTTCTTTATCTTCTCAACGACGACATCAGCGTTCTCCGCATCACGGAAAGCGCTGGTGGCAACACAGAAGACCTTGGATACTTTATATTCCTTGCACTTATCCCGGAACATCAGAAGACAACGGCATAAGGAATCCACCTGCGGGGCCTCGATGCGCCCCGAGGTGATGCTGCCGGATCCGATATGGATCACTTTCCGCACAGCTTCAATGAGCTTGGGTTTCCCCTTAGCTCCAATATCAAATATCTTTATTCTCGCGGTGATCGAACCGATATCGATCACTGCAACGGGTTTATTCGTCATCGTAAGATCCGCCAATCGATCAGGATACTTACATATTATACACGCCTTAGAGGCTCTGATGATACACAAAAAGAGGGGCCGCCTGACACGAGACGGCCCCCTGAAGGTTTACTTTATAGAAGGTAATGAGATCAGCCTTTTCCGTTTACGAACTTATCGTACTTATAGAGGAATGTTACCATCTGTCTTCTCAGACAGTTGCCCTGAGGCTTGAAGGAACCGTCGTCATAACCTGCAACGATCTTCTTCTCGGATGCCCAGATGGTTGCCTTGTAGAAGTAGTCAGAGCTCTTTACGTCACCGAACTTGCATGTCTTGGTCTTGGGCTCGGGCTTGCCTGCCATTCTCCAAAGGAATGTAACTGTCTGTGCTCTGGTGCAAACGCCCTTAGGATTGAACTTATCCTTGGAAGCGCCTGTCGTGATGCCCTGCTCTACAGCCCAGATAACAGGCTTGAAGAAGTAGTCAGAGCTCTTTACATCGGTGAAATCTGTTGTCTTAGCCTTCGGCTTGGGAGATCCTGCAAGTCTCCAGAGGAATGTGACCATCTGTGCACGTGTGCACTCGTTAGAGGGCTTGAAGTTGGTCTGGTTATCGTAACCCTTTACAACGCCTGCTGCTGTCAGATAGTTTGTGGGAGCAAACCAGAAATCCTTGGTATTCTTAACGTCCTTATAGAGAACAGTTACGAGACACTCGACTGTCTTACCGTTAGCTGTTGCAGTGATCTTTGTGGTTCCTGCCATCTTGGCGGTAACCTTACCCTTGGAATCAACTGTAGCTACGTCTGACTTAGAAGACTTCCATGTGATCTTGGCTGTGAAACCCTTCTGTGTTGCCTTCAATGTCTCGCTCTCACCGCATACGAGGGAAGTGGACATCTTGTTGAGGACCATAGCGCCCTTTGTGATGATCTTAACTTCAGGGTCGAGGGAAAGCTCACCTTCAACACCGTCCTTGTTGAGGACATAAGTAACTGTTCCTTCGATATCCTTTGTCTCACCGTTGATGAATGTCTGGAGAAGGATCTGGTTGTTTGTGATGTCGATGGAAGGAATATTGTTATCATCAACGTCGAGGATCTTCATATCCTTGTTGCTCTTGATGTCGAGGGACTTCAGTTCGTTTCTGTTGAGCTTGAGCTCAAGGAGATTGACGCACTTGCTGACATCGATCGAAGCGAGCATGTTATCGTTGGCAATGATCTTTGTGAGCTTGTCATTCGTTCCGAGCGTAAGAGAATCGATCTTATTGTCGGAGCAGTCAACTGCCGCAAGAGCCGTGTTGGAAGACAGATCGAGCTTCTTAAGAGCATTCTTTGTGCAGGAAAGATCCGTAAGAGCGGTGTTCTTGGATACATCAAGTTCAGCCAGCTGGTTATTGCTTACATCAAGATCAGTAAGAGCGGTACAACCGTCAAGGTTGAGCTCCTTGATCGCATTCTTTGCAACATTCAGAGTCTTAAGGCTTGCATTGTTGCTGATATCAAGCTTTACGAGAGCTTCATTAGAGAAAGAGAAACTCTTCAACGAGTTGTTGGAGCAGTTAAGTTCCTCGAGGAAATAACAGTCACTGATATTGAGTGATGTGATCTTACAGTTCGAGCAGTCGATCGTAAGAAGCGCCTCGTTATCGTTAAGATCGAGACTCTTTACCTTGGTATTGCTGCAGTTCAGCTTGTTCAGCATGCCGAAGTGCTTGATACCGGAAAGACTTGTAATGTTAAGTCCGGATACGTCGATCTCCTTGATCTCGTCCATCTCCTCTTCGGAAAGAGTCTTATTTCCGTCTTTGTCAAAATTAGTGAAGATGTAATCACGGAATACCGGATCCTGGAAATTTGCTTCCGTTACAGCCTCAGCTGCATTGACATTTGCGGAGAATACCATACCTGTAACTGCCAAAGATAACAGTGCAGTTGCAGCCGCCTTCATAGAGTACCTTTTCATCGTAATTAGCCCCCTTGGGTTAGTGTGTTTCTTTTGAAACCAGTTATTTTATCCCATAAATTTCAGGATTGCAAGAGTTATTTCGCTCGAATTTACGATTTTTTCTTCAGGTCTTCCGGAATATATATCACAGGTCCTGTAACCCTCCGATATAGCCTTCGCGACAGCCCTCTCGATGGCACAGGCAGCGTCATTATAGTTAAACGCATATCTCAGCATCATGGCAACGGACAGGATCGCAGCGCAGGGATTAGCCTTCCCCGTTCCCGCGATGTCGGGAGCAGATCCGTGGATCGGCTCGAACATACCGGGCGTTCCGGGCGCGCCCAGGGACGCCGACGGAAGCATTCCGACGGAACCTGTTATCATGCCTGCCTCATCAGACAGGATGTCTCCGAACATGTTGCTCGTAACAATTACATCAAAATCAGAGGGGCGCGATATGAGCTGCATCGAACAGTTGTCAACATAAAGGCACTCTGTTTCAATAGCGGGGTGCTCCTCAGCCATCTCCAGGAAGATCCTCCGCCAGAGCCTGCTCGTAGTCAGGACATTGGCTTTGTCAACCAGCGTGATTTTGCGATGCCTTCCGCCTGCCGCATCGAAAGCGATCTTCAGTATCCTCCTGATCTCGCCTTCTGAGTAACTCTCTGTATCAAAAGCGACCTTGCCGTAAGGAGTCCCGTCGGCAAGGATATCTTCGCTCATGTATTCACCGCTCTTGCCGAAATAGATGCCTCCCGTCAGTTCCCTGACAAAGAGGATGTCCGTATCATTTATGTCCTTTACGGGTGATGCATGAGCCAGTTCATCGAAAAGCTTTGCCGGCCTGAGATTCGCATAAAGACCGAGTCCTGATCTAAGCCCGAGAAGAGCCTTTTCGGGACGTAAGGAAGGGTCGACATTATCCCACTTGGGACCTCCGACTGCACCGAGCAGTACTGCGCCGGAGGCTTTGCACTTTTCGATCGTCTCATCCGTGAGCGGGACGCCGTATGCATCGATCGATGCGCCTCCTGCAAGGAGCATTTCCGTCTCAGCTTCAAAGCCGAACTTTAAGCCTGCTTCATTCAGCACCAGCAGGGCCTGTTCCATTATCTCCGGGCCGATACCGTCTCCCGGTATTACTGCGATCTTTATCCTGTCAGCCATTGTTCATCTTCCCTTTTGTGTATTCAACGAGTCCTCCGCATGCCATTATCTCCTTGATGAAGTCAGGGAAAGATCCGGCCTGAAAGGAAACTCCTTTAGTGACATCGGTGATGATCCCGCTGTCAAAATCCGCTTCCACGATGTCTCCGTCATCGATCGCTTCTGCAGCTTCCATGCATTCCATTATCGGAAGTCCGACATTGATGCTGTTGCGGTAAAAGATCCTGGCGAAGTCAGATGCTATTACAAGCGATACGCCCGATGCCTTGATCGCGACAGGAGCGTGTTCACGAGAAGACCCGCATCCGAAGTTCTTCCCTGCGACGATGATATCGCCGGGAGCGACCTTTCCCGCGAAAGAGGGATCGATGTCCTCCATACAGTGAGCTGCAAGGTGTGCGGGGTCAGCGCTCGTAAGATACCTTGCGGGAATGATAACATCGGTATCTACATTATCTTGATATTTATGTACTCTTCCTTTTACTGTCATATATATACCCTCGTTACTGATCAACTTCCGGAACTGCCACGTGTCCTTCTATAGCACTCGCACAGGCTACAGGAACGCCTGACAGGATGACCTTGGAAGAAGTATCTCCCATCCTGCCTACAAAATTACGGTTAGTTGTGGATACACATACTTCCCCGTCCGCAAGAACACCCATGTGCCCGCCCAGGCAGGGTCCGCATGTCGGTGTCGACACGACGCATCCTGCGTCATCAAATATCTTAAGCCAGCCTTTGTCTAGGGCTGTCCTCCAAACCTTCTGGGAGCCCGGTATGACTATGCACCTTACATTCGGGGCAACTGTCTTGCCGTCAAAGAGCTTTGCTGCGAGCTCGATATCCGCGAGCCTTCCGTTCGTGCAGGATCCTATTACGACCTGATCTATCACGACATCGGAAAGATCCTTTGCTGCCTGCGTATTGGAAGGAAGATAAGGCACGGCGCATAAGAGTTCAACGTCATTAAGATCGATATCGACCGTCTTGACGTAGTCAGCATCAGGGTCTGCTTCAACTGCAATAAACTCAGCTTTTGCAAATCTGTCAGGATTGGTCTTCGCGATATAATCCCGCGTTATGTCATCAACGGGGAATATGCCGTTCTTGGCTCCGCACTCAATCGCCATATTGCAGATCGTGAGCCTGTCAGCCATGGACAGTTCCCTGATCCCGTCACCGGTAAATTCAAGCGAATCGTATAGGGCGCCGTCCACACCGATCTTACCGATCAGATAAAGGATGATGTCCTTGCCGGTAACAAAGTCTTTCTTCTTTCCAGTTATGTTGACCTTAACGGCGTAAGGAACTTTGAACCAGGTCTTCCCTGTAGCCATGGCGCAGGCAAGGTCGGTCGAACCCACTCCCGTGGAGAAAGCTCCGATGGCCCCGTAAGTACAGGTATGGGAATCAGCTCCGATAACGACATCCCCCGGAAGGACAAGACCGTTATCGGGAAGGATAACGTGTTCTATACCCATCTCAGAGCGGCCAAGTTCGTAGTAGTGCTTTATCTTGTGGGCACGCGCAAATTCACGCATGGTCTTATTGAGCTTGGCGGAATTGATATCCTTGTTCGGAGTGAAATGATCCTGGATCATGCAGATCCTGTCAGGATCGAAAGGCTCCTTAACGCCCATCTTTTCGAAGATCTTTATTGCAGGCGGGGTGGTAACATCATTCCCCAGAACCAGGTCAAGGTCAGCCTCGATCAGATCGCCGGGGACGAGATCAGTCCTGCCGCAATGAAGCGACAGTATCTTCTGCGACATTGTCATACCCATAAGACGATCCTCCCGTTGGTTCATAGGCTCATGCATATATGATAAACCAAACCGCCCTTCTTGTATAAGGGTAGAATTAGCGTTTTTGAACCAAGGGAGCAGCGTTTAGTAATGATTTCACGCCATTGTCTTTAAAGCCTCAGTTTATAGATACCGGGGATCCTTATCACGGGAACAGACAATATGATGCCTGCTGCAGCCTGTATCAGATTATAGGGGACCGAACCCAGAGCGCCCGCAACTCCGTAGAGCTGGGGAAGCGCTTCGAAAGCAAAATATCCTAAGACCATGATGAGTTCCGTGCCGGTAAAAACGAGAATAGATAATACTATGTATTTGGCCGAACTCAGATAGTCCCTGACCGTATGTTCACCGTCTTTTGAATAAGCTTTGATGCTCTTCGAAAAGAACAGGCCCGCAAGAAGGCCCATAAGACCTTTGATAACGAAAGTAGGCGCTATATATACGGGATATCCCGCAACGAGATCCGCCAGTGCGGAACCTATCGCAGAGGGAAGCGCTGCCATGGGACCCATTATGAAAGAACAGATGTTGATCATGACATCGCCTAAGTTAAGGTAACCCGTAGGGATCGGGATCCTTATCTGTGTTGCCACAAAGATCAGTGCGGCCATAACTCCGGCCGTCGCTATCTTTACTAATTGTGATCTTCTGGAATTATCATTCTTGCTCATGCTAATCCCTCCTTTTTTCTGTTCTTGTAGAAGGTTATAACAAACATGAGACTAGTGTTCAATCATTTCTTTTTGTAAAAACCTACAAAGTTCATCGGCTTTATGGATAATTATTTTGGCAGCTGCCGATCTGAGCCTTTCTTCAGACTGATATCCCCAGCATACCGATACTGACATAAAGCCTCCGTTGGCCGCAGTCTCGATATCCACATCGGAATCGCCGATATATACTGTCTCATTCCTTCTGCAGGACAGATAGTCCATACAGGCAATAGCACCTGCAGGATCGGGTTTACGCGGAACATCATCTTTCCTGCCCGACACATATGAGAAAAGGTCTTCACCGAAAAAATGCTTTATGAGCTTTTGTGCCGGGTAGTCGTTCTTGTTGGAATTGACTGCGAGAATAAGTCCGCTTTCCTTAAGCGTAACGAGCATGTCTTTTATCCCGGGATATTCCTTCGTATAGCTGATGCAGTTCTCATCGTAATCGGAGTTGAACAGGTCCATCATCCGTTTTACTTCTTCTTCCGATCCCATGCCGTCCTGCGAGAGGCTCTGACGCATGAGATTGGCAGCGCCGCGCCCGATGAAAGACTTGATCAGTTCTTCGGATTGAGGAGCAAGCCCCATCTTCTCTCTGGCTTTGTTAACAGAGGTGTATAGTCCCCCGATTGTATCGAGGATGGTTCCGTCAAGGTCGAAGATGGCGAGTCTTATGCTCATTTTTCAAGCTTGATCTCGAAAGTCTCACGGTAGTTGACGTTCTTCTTAAGAGGCTGGGAAGATCTGTTGTTGACGGTTCTTTCTATCTCTTTACTGCAGAAGTCAAGGAAGAGCTCACCGGAATCATTCATCATGAGCTGTTCTTCGTGAAGGAATTCGTTCATCTGCTCAGGCGTATAAGGCAGTACCGTAAAATCGAATCTCGGATTGGGTCCGCTCCTTCTGATCAGGATCTTCGAACCCATGGCATTCTCTATCTTGACCACCTGGGTATCCGTGTGGGAAGAGTTCTCTGCAGGACGCGCGTAGGGATGGTAGATCTTATCCGCGCCTGCGGCGTAAACGCCGAGCCTTGCAGCGTTCTTACGGTCAACATAGGATTCTCCGGGGCCTCTTCCGTACCAGGTACAGAGAGTATCCTGCTTTACGATCGGAACCCTTACACCATATCTGATCATGTCATATCTGGGAGTGAAATCCATCGTTATCCTGAGCGTGTCTTCGCTCGGGATCTCATAAAACATAACGACATCGCCTTTCATGGCAAAGGACTTATAGGATGTGATCATGGTGAAGACTCCGTTCTTAACGGTATATTCGGACTTCTTATAGCTTAAGGTCTTCTGTATGTTCTCATAATCACTCTCGCCGGAAAAGATCGTCTTGGCGAGGATAAAGCTCTTATCGGTACGGTCGATGTTCGACGGGCACCTGTAGAAACTCGGCATGAAGCTGCCAGCCAGAAAGTCCGTGCCGTCGATCATGATGCTGTTGACGCCGCCGGTCTTACGGGAGAATCCGATCCTGAACTTGCCTGCGCCTACTGCAACACCTGAAGGCTCGGCAAATACGGTCAACTTCTCTTCCGCAAGGGACAGATTGGGATCATCGATATCCTTCTGCTCATAGAGGACTTCTTCAACAGTTTCTTCTGCTGAATCTTCTCCTATTATCTTGCCCGTGATCTTTTCGATCTCGGAATCATCCATTACCTTAGCTACGCCTGTATCTTCCTCATCCTCGGTCACTATGATCTCATCATCTGTGGTCTTGTCACTTATATCGGAAGAATCTGCTGCAGGAAGCGCTTTGGGAGCCTCCATGCCCTCAGGAAGTTCCTCTTTGCCGGGATCTATCTTTAACACATCATCCTTGACTCTGCCCGAGACGGGATTAGCTGCCTCTTTGGCAAGAACATCCTGATAGAAGACAAGTTCATAGCCTTCCTTGGCATAATAAGTGTCGTGTGCGAGCTTGAGCGAGATATCGAAAACGAGCTCATGCGACATCGCGTTCATATATGCATCGATATATTCAGCCTTGCCTTCGCCCCATCCCGGAGTCGTAAACATGTCAGCCGTAACGGGGAACCTGAGGTTCCTTGTCCCGAAAGGCTCAACGCTCTGCATGAGGCCTCTGCCGCTCATTATCGGATTGCCGCCCAGAAGGATCTTCCATTCGAGTTCCATCTCGTCCGTATATGCGAAAGGATGAATGTTCCTGAAAGTAAGATTGGTCCTGTCATCCGCGGAAGCAAAGATGCTTATCGAAGCGCACTGCTGCCTGATATCCGCATAGATCGGATGGGGATTGCGGTTGGCATCGACGATGCCCTGTCCGATGCTGCTGTTTTCCTTATTCTTTCCGCCGACAAGATCCGCGTGATGGATCCACTTGTAATCGGCATCATCATCAGTAAATCTGGTCCTGCCCTTTATCGTCTCGAAAAGGTTCTTGCCTGTCCTGTTCTTGCTGAACATATTCTTCCTGTCAAGGCAGAGGTCCTCCCAGGGTCCGAACACGATGCCGGCATCCGTCGGGAAAGGTCTGATATCAGCTACTGCACCCTTATTGTCTGACGTCTGACCGGCAGCGCAATACCAGGGTCTCGTCTTATCGATATTGCTGCATTCCTGCTTGGCCCTGACAGCCGTCTCCTCATTAAAGCCGTAATCCTGGATGCCCCACATGACCACTGAAGGATGGTTCATCGCAGACTCCACGTAATCCCTCATGTAGAAGGCTGCGCATGTTGCGATAACATATATGCCGTACTGGTCACAAAGGCTGAGGAAATCATCAGATACGGGGAAGCTGTTTACGATAACGCCGTTAAGGCCGCACCTCTTCATGAGGATAACGTCCTGTCTTGCGAGCGCGCGGCTCATGGCGATACCGCCCATGGGATCGAACTCATAGTACTTGGTAAGCTTGAGATTGATCCTTCTGTCGTTGATGTTGAGCTTGTCATTGACGATCTCGGTCGTCCTGAATCCGAACCTCTGCTTCTTTGCGCATATGACGTTTCCGTCAGCGCCGATAAGCTCCAATATAAGATCGTACTGGACAGGTGTCGCATCAGACCACTGGGCAACATCGAGTGCCATGAAATCAGTCTGGGCGCGGGATTCCATGCCGGCATCGACAACTCCTGCTATGGCCTCGCCCTGATCCTTGATGTTTACGAACGGCAGCTTATAGGGATCATATTCTCCCCTTGCCTCAAGAAGCGATATCCTGACGGAATAGGGGATCATGTAATCTGTATGATTGCGGATACCGAAATCCACCTTGATCATGAAATCGCCTCTGGGATTCTTGGCGGCGACTTTCTCGACCTGGTTTATCTTGGCGATCTGGGTTACGTATGCCTCGGGAACATATTCTAACTGCAGATGAAGATTGCGTATCTCAAGAAGGGATTCCGACACGATGCTGACGGGACGGAAAATACCGGAGAAGCCGAAGTTCATGAGCTCCGTTATGACATGGCCCTTGGAGTCCCTGTCATACCTCGACACGACGATCACGATGAGGTTTACTCCCTCGTTAACAAAATCCGATATCAGCAGGCGCTTTGCCGTGAGAACGGAATGGCTCTTGCATACGAGCTTATCATTGATATAAACGCGGAACTGGCCGCAGATGCCTGATGTTTCAAGATAGAGGGCTCTGTCCAGATCCCCGGGCGTAAAGGTTACCTCCGCCCTGTAGATACCGGTCTCGTCATCCTCATCGCTCACGGACCTCAGATAATACTTATCCGACATGGTCTCTTCTCTCTTGTTCTTGTCGGCAGCAAGGACTTCGGAATAGTCGTAAAGAAGGTTCTGCGGCATTCCGTATCCTTCAGTCTGCCAGGTGGAAGGAACATCTATCAGTGCCCAATCCGAATCATCGAAAGACCTCTTCTGGCATCCGATCGGCACAAGAGAAAGACTGTCCACATGCATGAACCTCCATGTAGTCAGCTTCTTGATATAGGGAGACTTGACTCTCCCGAACTCCGGCATCTTACGTTCGCCGTAGATATAATCAAATGATTCGTACGGTACGAAACCGCCGTTGGAATAAGTAAAATCCATAGATGTTCTCCCTCTTCTATATTTAAGAGAATAATCTATGGTAATTGTAACATTTAATCTTTGTCCGAAGATTTCATAAATGTTACATAATGAGGCATTAATGAAGTATTATCAGCACGATCACGGATACAAGCAGTATAACGAAGCCCACGACAACAGCCGTAAGGAGCCGTCTCATCGCAACAGGATCGGTAAGTATAACAGGATCCTCAGGCTCTTCCTGCTTATCTATGAGATTAAGATCCTCTTCGGCCTTGATCCCCGTATGGGAAGCATCAGAAAACCTTACCCCTTCACTGTCGTAAGAAAGATGTGGTTCTTCGCGTCCGTAGTGGGTCGATATCTTAAGGTTTTCGTTGACCTTGGGATCGGACTGCAGAGGACGGTCGGAAGAGAGGTTTTCGGGAACCTCGTAAAGATGTTTGGCCTGTTCTCCATTTACATTATTCATGACCAGATTATACTCCAAATCTCTTCCTACGGCACGAGTATGACCCTTCCGTTGCCGTCGACAGTAAGATATCTGTTATCCAGAGCGAACTTTACGCCTTCCGCAGCCGTCTTATAAGCAACAGATGTCACCGCACAACGCTTGGATCCGAATGCCGCCGCGACCTCCTTGGCGAGGTTCTCTTCGGGCATGCCGTACTGTACGGAAGTTATCGCTATCGCTGCCGAAGCAAGTTCTTCGACGGGAACATCAGTGATATCGCGTCCGCCGCCTGTCCTGTAAGTCTCATTTACGAGACCTATGTCGGATGCGGATCTGTAGATGAACCTCTTGCCGCTGTCTGATGCAGAACAGCAGAACTTGCCGTATCTTACAAGATAATCGATCCTTGCCGAGATCCTGGACGTGACTCTTTCTATCCCGCAGGCATCACAGAGCCTTTTTGCTACCAGATCAAGGCTTACCGGAGCTTCTGTTTCCACGATGCTGCGTATATCCTCCACCAGCAGTCTGGCGGTGCTGTCAGAGCCTTCCTTGCAGAAGGCATCGGCATTCATGGGATGGACAGGAAGCTTTGCAGCAATGTATGGAACACAGCTTATGCTGTCCTCATTCAGTTTTTTTTTACGTCTTCACCCTCAACGGAAGCATCATCTTCGCTGTCTGCTGCCGCACCTGCTTCGGGGCGGGGTTTTCCGCACTCGTGGCAGAACCTGCCCGTGTTGCCTTCCTGGCCGCATTCGCAGGTCCAGACAGGATCTTCGGCTGCATCCGATACGGGAACAGTTTCTTCTGTTGCGGTTTCCTCAACTGCAGGAGCATCTGCTTCAGCAGGCACTTCCTCAGAAGATCCTTCTTCCGCTATCTCATCGGATTTGTTGAGCGCATTTCTTATCTCGTCCATGACCTTGTCGGGTGATTCCCACCATTCGATCACTCTGACGCGGAGGAGCTTCCAGCCGAGGCCCTTAAGGAGAGACGGCTGTGATACTTCTCTTGCGGAAGTGGTCTTGGATGCAAAGTAAGAAGGTCCGTCCAAAAGTATGCCGAGTCTGTATACGTCGGGAGTCTCCTTATCTGCAATGCCGATGTCTACCTTAAACGAGGATTTTCCGATATTCCTGTCACATGAATATCCTTCCTCTTCAAGCCTTGCTATGATCTGATCGGCAACGCCCGTGAAGGCAGCAGATCTGTCAATGACAGGACTCTGGTTATCGGCTCCAGATACGACCTGCAGATCGTAATCCCAGGCGCTGTTGCCGTATGCATAGTCAAGGAATCTCCTGAAAGCAACGACACCGTCGGAACTGCCGTCATTGAGCTTGATATCCTCAGGTCTTAACGATGAGAATACCTTCATCTCATCACGTGAACGGGTAACTGCAACGTTGAGCCTTCTCCAGCCGCCGTCGCGGTTAAGAGGACCGAAGTTCATGTAGATCTTGCCTTCCTCATCCTTGCCGTATGCTACGGAGAAGAGGATGACATCGCGCTCGTCACCCTGAACATTTTCGAGGTTCTTAACGAAAACCGGTTCTTCCTGTCCATATACCCACTCTTCGAACTCACGGTCTTCGCCGCACTTGGCAGAGATGAGGTCATCGATCAGGTTCTGCTGGTTGATATTGAATGTGACGACGCCTATGCTGCAGGGCTTGCCGCCGCCTTCCTTGAATCTTCTGTAAATGTCTTCGACAACGGCCTTGGCTTCGACTTCATTGACTCTCTTCTTGCCTCTGTCGAATGTTCCGCCTGCATCGACCAGGGTAACCTTGGAGACCCTGTTGTCTGCAGACGGGAACGTGTAGAGCTTGCCGTCGTAGAAGGAGCGGTTCGAGAATGTAATGAGACTCTCGTGATGGCTGCGGTAATGCCATGCAAGATACATCGAAGGCATATTGATGGCAAGGCAGTCGTCAAGGATGCTCTCAAGGTCATCGTATACGATGCCGTCATCCGAGACATCAAAGAGAGCGTTCTCGTCTTCGGTCTGCATGGCCTGGAAGAAATTGGTCGGCGGCATCTGATTCGGGTCACCAACGATAACCGCATTCCTGCCTCTCGCGAGGACTCCGATCGCCTCGGCTGTGGGGATCTGCGAAGCCTCGTCGAAGATGACTGTATCAAAGTTTATCTTGCCCGGTTCAAGATACTGGGCAACCGAGATCGGGCTCATGAGCATGCAGGGGCAGAGCTTAAGGATAAAGTCTCCTATGTTGGAGAACAAAGTCCTGATGGATACTCCGCGTCCGCGGCTCTTGATCGCATGCTGCAATATGCCGAGGACAGATCCAGAATTGGCATCAGCCTTAAGATCCGGAAGACGCTTGAGCAGGCTGAGATAGATCTCTTCCCTCGTGACCTTGACGAATTCATCGTCCGCTTTGGCAAACTGTCTTACTTTCTCCTCGAAAACATCAGACGAGAAGTTCTTCAACGCCTCTTCGGAATCGATCGTCCTTACGGCAAGTTCCCTTGCAAGTTTCTTTCTGAAAGCGGGAACAAGCTCATCTGCTTTGATATCGCCGTTGATGAAGCTCTCCGCGATATTTGAGGCACCCGCTCCCCTGACTCTGGAAGCAGAGTAATTGAAGAGGATATAAGATCTTAAGCGGTCTTCGTTATTAAGGATCACATCCATCTTTCTTGAAGCTTCTTCGAGGGATACAAAATCGCTCCCTCCTTCGAATCTCAGGATGGAATCGACTGCAGAATACGAGGAATCAAGTTCATCGAGAGATCTGATGAAGCCTTCAGCGCTTGCCTTTGCATCAGCATCAGAAGACAGAGCCTTGATATAAGAAGAGACCCCTGCGGTACCTGATACCTTGGCGAATTCATCTCTTGCGGAAAGAGCGGATGCTTTAATGCCGGCTGCTTCCGCTGAAGATGTGACAGCAGGCATTACCGCCCTGTACTGATCGTAGAAGGATTCCGCCTTGGCAAGAGTCTCGTTGTACTGGGCGAGCTTTGTGAATTCATTTCTCATGCCATCCTTTATCTGCCCGTTCGTCTTATCCAGATCCTTGATCTTTTTGTAGAGGGAGTTGACAGCCATTGAACGGAGAGGGCCTATCTTCCCCTGGGCATCGTCGAACTCATCCTGGAGTTTCTTGGGGTCGCGGGTCAGGAAATCAGGATCCCATCTTGTCAGAAGATCATCCTTCATCGCATATGCCGATGAATATATGTCGCTCATAGCGATTATATCGTTGATGCTCTTCTCAGTATCATTCGACAGGAAATAAGAAGGCATCGAAGAACATGCCAGACACCCGCTGACTGTATTGGCCAGTGATGCCAGCGACGCTTTCGTGCCGTCAGATTCGGGAAGGACGACTCCGAACCTGCCTGCGGATTCCGTGACACGGTTCTTCATGTCAATGACTTTCGCTATGTCTTCCCTGCACTTCGAAGCAGCGGGACCCACAGAGTCTCTCATAGTCTGGTTATATTCTGTTGCACGGACAAAGGACAGATCCTCCGTGCCTTCCGATCTTGCAGCAGCCATCTCGCCGAGGAGAGATTCTATCTCGGTTACATCCGCTGCCTTGAATCCGTCAAAGAATCCTGCCGGGAACGCGCCGGTATCAGGAGCAGACTCATTCTGGGCATACATGTTGATGAGCTCATAGACCGTATATCCGTTGTCCTGCCTCTTGTGGAGAGCAGCAACATAACCGTCGAGTTCACGTCTTCTCTCGGTCATCTCCTTGAGTTTACGGTCGTAATCTGAAGGATCATGCTTTTCGAGCCTCAATTCGCTCGCGATACGGAGCTGTTCAAGAACATAGCTCTTTTTCGCCTTATTGGAATGAAGCTCGAGACAGAAAGGCGCGATACCGATCTTTTCCAATCTTGAATAAACGACATCCAAAGCGACTTTCTTCTCAGCCGCGAAAAGGATCGTCCTGCCGTTGGCGATACCGTCGGCGATCATGGAAGTGATCGTCTGTGACTTGCCGGTTCCGGGAGGGCCGTGAAGAACGAAGGTCTCATCGTGTGTTGCGGCCTTGATCGCGTTTATCTGCGAAGAATCGGCAGTAAGAGGAAGGAAAACATCCTCTTCTTCCGCATCCGACCTGTCGATCTCCAGGATCTCCGGAGTCGCGGCACCGGAATAAAGACTCTTCACCAGATCATTCTCCGCGATCTTATTCCTGTTCGCATGCATGTCATTCCACATTACGAAACGGCTGAAGGAGAAAAGGCCCAGAAGGACCGTGTTAACGACATCCCAGCCTTCAAGACCTTCTATAGCGGCCTTGACCGTTTCAATAACAGCTTTAACATCGACACCGGATGCATCCTGGGGGAGACCTTCCGCAAAATCAGGGATCTCTATGCCAAAGTCCTGTCTGAGCTTTTCGATTATGGTTATGTTGAGAAGAGTATCCTCATCACGTCTCTTGACCTTATAGCCAAGGACGATGGACTTACGTGTTATGTCGCAGGGGATCAGGAGAAGAGGAGCATAGAGGTCCGTATCGGAATCCTTCTGTCTCCAGCGCAGGAAGGCCGTTGCAAGATAGAGTGATGACGCACCGTTCTCTTCTTCTGCGACCTTGCCCTTTCGGAACATATCCTTGATCTTGTCGTCAAGGGCGCCGCGCGTCATATCTGTATATATCTTGTCGGATTCGAATTCCTTGCTGATCTTGCCTTCTTCATCCTTCGGCATGTCTTCCATGCCGTAATCCTTCTCTTCGAGCCCTATTTCGGACAGAGGGCAGATCTTATAATCTTTCTCGCTGTTGAGGCGGTCTTCCATCGTCGATGGATCTTCGACCAGGAGACGGATCATCTGGGTCTTTTTGCTGTTGAGGAGATTATTCCTCAAGCTGAGATCCAGGAGCTTGCGCTCCCACATGTCGAATTTCCTGTTCATAACGGGATCGCCCTGATCCGGCGATTCAGCCTGCGTATCCTGAGGAGCCGTGTTCTGCACGTCCTGAACCTTCATTTCCTGAGCCTGCTGATCATCCATAAGAGTTTCCTCCCCCGAGCGTATATGAATCAATTATACCTCAAAAACAACAAGGGGGAGTTACTTCTAAAGTATTACTTTAAAGCTTTTCTGTGTTCCTTATAGTCAGGATCGTAGAACGATACCTCCGACCAGAAAGCCCGGGAATGATCGGGATGTCTGAAGTGGACATATTCATGGACAACCACGTACTCTATGACATCGAGCGGCTTTTCGATGAGCCGGTAAGAGAACTTCAAGGTTCCTTTCGCGGGGAAACATTCTCCCCAGAAAGACTTGTAGTTACCGAACATTATCCCGGACGGGCTTTCCATACCCATCCTCTTTTCGGTCTTCATGCAGAGCTCGAAGACAAGGTCCTTAAGGGTCTGTCTCTTCCAGAGCTCCAGCTTGCGCTTTATGTATTCCGGGTCGTCGCTGTGTATGGAGAAAACGAAGAGGCAGTTATCGTCGTATTCGATCCTGTTCCTCGCCGAGGGGATTATCTCAAGAAAGAGTTCCTTGCCGAAAAGCCTGATCAGCGAACCGTCTTCTGTGGAGGAACTTTTCTCCTCCTCCTGCTCCCTTTCATGCATCTTCTTCATTCCCTTCACCAGGAAAGGGATATTATCCTGTATGAAACGGTCGATCTCACTTTCGGGAACATAATAAGGACATGACACGGCAAAAGACGATGAGGTCTTTATCCTCATGTTCACGCGCTTTATCCTTTTCCTTGTGATCGTGTAGGAAACCTGATGTCCTTCTATCTCGATGGTCCTTGCGGAGACACTCATACGAGCTTATCGAAGTTCTTGCCCGCCACTTCACGCATCGTAACGCCGCTCGAAGCGAGCCTTGTCTCAATATGCTCCTGCTCCTTCGGACGCTTGATCTTAAGTGTCGTGGTCTTTATCATCTCTTCTTCGGAGAATACATAATGATGCACATACTTATATGCGGGCATCTGGTGGTTCGCGTCATTGATGCGGTCGTTAAGATAGGCTTCGACTGCAGCATCATCAGGTTCCACCTTGTCGCCAAGGGCACGCCCGATCTCCTTGCGGTTGATGAGGATCTTCGCGCAGATATCGATGGCCTGTCTCTCGTTGGCATAGCCCCATACGAATGCTTCGGCAACACCGGGGATCTCCGTAAGAACAGCTTCGATCTCCTCAGGGAAGGCCTTCTTGCCGTTGGTAAGAACGATCATGGACTTAACCCTTCCCGTGATGTGGATACAGCCCTTCTTGTCGATATAGCCCATATCGCCGGTCCGAAACCACCCGTCCTCGAAGACTTCAGCAGTAGCTTCTTCATTCTCATAATAACCGGTCATGACACAGTCTGACTTCGTCATGATCTCGCCTACGGCCTTGGGACCGCGGGTCTTCTTCGTTGAAGGATCGAGATCTATCTTGACTTCGATGCCGGGGAGCGGACGGCCTACGGAGCCGTGAACATTGCACGCTTCACTGGTAACGGAGATAACAGGGGATGTCTCGGTAAGACCATAACCCATGTACATGTCTATACCAAGGTCCGTGAATGCATCGATATACTTCTTGTCGATGCCTGCGCCGCCGATTACTACCATGCGGAGATTACCGCCAAGCTTATCGAGAACGGTCTTAAAGATATTACGTCTCAGATCAAGACCGCATCTTCTGAGGAACCTGGTGATAAACCTTGCGACCTCGATCGTGCGCTCCTTTCCCTGAGCCTTGATACCGTCTTCCAGCTTGGAATAGATATTCTCGTAAAGGAGCGGAACGGAAATGCATACATCCGGCTTCCACTCTTCGTAATTCTTGACGATATACCTCAAGCCGTCACACATGCAGATGCAGCCGCCGGCAGACAGGATAAAGAAATCACAAGTATTCTCGAAAGTGTGATGCAGAGGCAGAATGGAGAATGCCCTGTCACCCTTATGAACATCCAGTGTCTGGGCGATCGCGAAAACATTGGATACGATATTGTCGTGAGTCAGAAGAACGCCCTTGCTCATGGAAGTCGTGCCTGACGTAAACAGTATTATCTTGGGTTCCTTGGGATCGATCTCCACGTTGTCATATGAATCGTCACCATCGGCAATGAGCTTGGATCCTTCGGCAGTAAGATCATAGAAATCATAAAACCTGTCATCTTCAGGCCAGACTTCATCAGCCGTGTTCTTCTTGGAAGCAAGACCTTCCTTATACATGATCACGAACTTTTCGACACAGATATCGATCTCACCGTCATCCATCTTCTTTGCGATGGACTCCATCATCTTCTGATGCTTATGGTGATATACGAGGATCTTAGTCCTGGATCTGGAAAGAAGCTGGATCAGCTCGTCTTCAGGCAGGGCTCTGTCGAGAGGGACACCGGTAAGGCCGCTTCCGAGAATGGCATTATACGCCACGAACCACTCGTAGGAATTCTCACCGACTACACCGACAGGGGCATCCTTCAAGCCCAAAGAAAGAAGATAGGTTCCGAAAGACCTGATATCTTCTCCGAATTCATAAAATGTGCGGTGTATCTCTGAAGTCTGGGGTGATCTTCTGAATATAAATGCATCGACTTCGCTGTGCTTTCTGCAAGCTTCAGTCATGAGCTGATGGATGTCCTTGGCCTTGCTGGCCTTATATATAGCGCTTCCCGTAACAGGATTCATATCTCTCTCCCTTATTTAAGCTAATAGAAAATATAACACAAACTCCGTCTATTGCAAACAAATGGAAAGAAAATTATTATATATGAGAACAAACGGAGGTAACCCGATGTCTGAAAACGCACAGAGCACGGCCGGCGACAAGCCTGCCCACAGCAGAGGCGAGCATCACGCCGCCCTGGATGAGAAATACCCCACCAAAAGGGGTCCGATGGATGTATTGGCAAAAAATATATTCTTGCTTCTTACGCATATCACATGCGATATGAAGTGCTATCACAGAGAGAATTTTCCCAAGAGCAATCCTTACGTAGTAGCTTCCAACCATCAGAGCTACCCTGACGGAGTGCTCATAATCGATTATCTTCCCAAGGGACACTTCAAGTGGATGTGCTGTCTTGCGGCATCAGACCTCGAGACAGACCACGGTTACCTGGGCCGCCTCATCATGAGGGTCGGACGCGGCATCGCAGTCGACAGATACGGCAATCCCGTCAGAGGACTCATCAAGGCAAAGAAGGAAGTCGAGAAAGGCAACATCTGCTTCGTCTTCCCCGAGGGAACAAGATCTCACACGGGCAAGCTCGGCGAGATGAAGGACGGAGCTGCATACCTTGCGATCAAGGCCAATGTCCCTCTCGTCCCCGTCTATATCAGCGGCGCTTACCAGATCTGGCCGAGGACCCAGAAGCACCCTCACCCTTTCAAGGGCTTCCTTAAGAGAAAGAAGATCAGGATCTACATCGGCGAGCCCATGCACGCTGCAGATTACGACAACGATCCCCATAAGATGACTGCAGCATTCTGCCAGTGGATGCACGACATGGAAGACAAATACTGGGATCCCGACCTGGCATTCGACTGACAAGGCCGGATCTTCTGAATATTCAAGATTTAATCCAACACTCTTTTCAACTTTGGCCTGTGTTTTTTGAAAGAAGTGTTGGATTTTTGTATTTTCGGGGCCCTGTTTCAACACTCTTTTCAACTTTTGCTCATGTTTTATGAAAGATGTGTTGAAGCAGTGTTCCCGGCCCGTAAACAAAAAGGAGACTTCAGAATGAAGCCTCCTTCAAACCGGTTTCCGGTAAATTATTTACTTTACATCATCATCAGTCAGGATATCTCCTCTTTCGACACGGTCGATGAGATCCGTTGCTTTCTTGACTGTCTTGGAATCCTGCTTCATGACGTAGCAGCGCATCTTGGGCATGGAGTAGGTCTTGGCGGATGTGCCGTAGCCTGATACTCCGTAGGTCTTGATCGTCCACTCGGCATTGTCTCCGAGCTGCATCTTTACGAGTTCCTCGATATCCTTGCTCTCAAGGTTGGTTACGAACATTCCGGACATGCTGTCGATGATGGAGCTGTAGTTCATAAGGACCTTGGAATTACCTGACGTCATCTTCTTGATGATGGCGGAAATGACTCTCATCTGGTTCTTTCCTCTCATGTTGTCGCCGTCGCCGAATGCATAACGCTCACGGACAAATACGAGGGCCTTCTCACCGTCCATGTAGTTCCATCCCTTATCGAAATGGTATCCCTTGACGTTGCCGGAATTGAACGATTTGGGTGAATACACATCGATGCCGCCCAGCGAATTGATGAGTTTCTCAAAACCGGTGAAGTTGATCTGGCCGTAGTAGTTTACTTCGCAATCGTAAAGATCAGCCAAAGCCTTGATGGAGTTATTTACACCGTAAAGGCCGAGGTGGGTAAGCTTATCCATCGTTCCGTTGCCCGCAGGGTTCGGAACGTAATAGTCACGGGGAGTATTGAGGAGCAGTATCATCTTGGACTTGGGGTTGACGACAACCAGGATGTTGACATCGCTCCTGCTCTTCTTAAGGACCTTTGCTCTGGTATCAGAGCCGCTGACATAGACGATGAACGGTTCTTCCGAAATCGAAGCTACAGGTTTGGTCTGATCCTTGATATCGACCGTCGTTCCATCAGGAATTTCCGGATTCTCTTCCCCACCGCCGTATTCTTCAGCATACTGCTTAAATTTTTCTGTCGAGATCTCGATCTCATAAAGGAGCCTTACTTTATCTTCCCAGTCCGAGAATTCCTCGGTCTCAGTAAGAAGATCGGCGTAAGCGACGTTGATCAGGACTGCTCTGTCAGTTCCGTCGTAAAGAGACTGGGCTGCTTCCGTAATGGAAGCATATAGGGATGTATTGATGCTGCCGCCCAAGGTCGTCTCGATCTCGTCTGTCGCGATCTTGGTATTGATATCATCAAATCCTTCCATGATTCCGAAAGATGAGCCGCGGAGATCCGTAAGGGCCTGGGCGCTGTCCTCTTTCAGAACATATATGCCGACGGAAGCTTCGAGGGAAGAATTATCGTCAGTGATCTTGTTGATGGCGCCGATGGCCTTCTCGATAACGGATGAACCGAAAACAGATATGACAACGACGATCACGGCAAAGACTATGCCGAAGATCCTCCTGATCTTCTTATTTTTCGAAGGTCCCTTGTCAATCCCCAGCCACAGGAGGAGCATGGTGATAACCATGAGGAGCAGAAGTGCTGCGAATAAAATGACAAGGTATTGAGCAGGAAGCATTCCCAGCTTCAATACATTGTATACAACCATCGCTTCTGCTGCCGCCTGGATAATGAGTATGAGTATTACAAAAGGCAGCCATTGCTTCTTAGTAAACATAATTCAATCCTCCCGTGATCGCCCGGCTATTATACCACACAATCCTCTCAGTAAAAATCCCGGGCAGTTAATGCCCGGGGTTCTTATACGTTTTTTAAAAAAACTATCTGTTCACGATCAGAAGATCAGAAAAGATCAACGCTTCCGTCATCCTTGCCGTTGATGAAGTAGTAAGCCTTGTTCTCTTCAGGCTTTACATAGATCTCAAGAGTCTTGATGTTTTCCTTGTAAGCCTTGTTAACCTTCTTGACTACTGCATCGTAGGATACTTCATTGCCCATAGCCTGGATAACGAACTTCTTGGGAGCAACCGTCTTCTTTGCAACCTTCTTAGCGGGTTTCTTTGCAGCAACTTTCTTTGCAGCAGGCTTCTTAGCAGCCGTCTTCTTTGCTGCGGGCTTCTTAGCAGCTGCCTTCTTAGCAACGGGCTTCTTAGCCTCTGCTGCAACCTTTACATCTTTCTTTTCATCCATTTTCGTACAAACCTCCGTTTTTTGGATGGTTATAATATATACTTTTCAGATTTAGCGTCAACACGTGCGCATGTATCGAAAATGTATAAGTTTTTGACGGGCAAAACAAATATCACTCGTCAAGATGAACAATCAGACAAGGCAAAGTTTGTGCAAAACATCAATCCCCTACGGAAGCGCCTTTAACGATGTCTTCCCACACGGTCTTGCCGTAATACTTTCCGGATTCGATGACAACGAACAGGTTATTGTCTGTTGTATACAGAGCTCTGTTATATTCATCATCGTCTTTGGATCCGTAGAGTATCGCATCCTTGCCGTCTACATGTATCTCCACGACTGCTCCTCCGATATCGTTAATGCCGTCGGCAACGATGATGGTGATGGTATCCTGCGCTCCGCCTGTCTCTTCATATCGATGTACATCTATGCAATATTTTTCATCGGTTACCACGCAGTCCGTATACTCGGTGAAAGGCAGGAAGCTCAGCTTGCCGAGCACGCCGCCTGCGGTAGCTTTAACGCTCTTATCCACTCCTCCGGATATAAAATTCTTACCGTCATTTGCCGGTTTGAGATCGACCTTATATTGCCTGTTTTCATCAGCCGGTCCATCCACACTGCCGTCTTCGATCATGTTTTCGACCTTACCCTTCACCTCTTCGTCCAGATCTGCATTGTGAGTCTTCGGTGCATCCGGCACAGCAGTCATGTTCTTGAACCTGTTTGAGTCAATACCCAACATCACTCCGAAAAGGATCAGAACGGCAAAAGCCGCTCCTGCGACCGGAAGGACCACATGGAAGGGGAATCTCTTGCGCGTAGCTTTCTTTTCAGCAGGTACGCTAAGATCTTCCAGTCTTATGTTGGAAAGGATCCTGTCTCGGGAATCCTTACTGAGATCAATGCTTTCCATAGCTTTTTTATAATCTCCTCTCAGCTTATCAAATTCCATACCCGTATTCCTCCTTCAAGATAGTCTTCAGCTTATCTCTTCCTCTCGAAAGGTTTGACCTTACCGTCGTCTCCTTCATCCCGAGGATCTTCGAGATCTCAGCTGTTGAATAGTCCTCGCAATAGAACAGATGGATCACTTCCTTATACTTGACGGGAAGCTTCTCACAGGCTTCCAGGATAAAAGAATGGTCATCGTCCTTTTCAGTCGTGTCTTTAGTTGCTATCTCCTCATTGAGTTCTACCGTCTGATGCCTTGCGTTGTACTTGATCCTGTTTTTCGAGATATTGGAAGTGATCGTCATGAGATAAGACAGCTCATGCTTCCCGTTCTCGAAAACCGGTCTTGCGCGCAGAAGCTGCAATACCGAATCCTGTACTATCTCTTCAGCGTCCTCCTTGTTGTGCACATATGAGAATGCAAGTCTCAATACCGCATTCCCGTAGTTGTTCAATAAGTATTCCGCTCTTTCATTCATCTCTTCCCTGTCAAAGGTCGAATAATCGATCTTATCAGAGGATGCCTGCTCGCCGCTGCCGGATACGGCAGAAGAGAACAGCACCGCCATCCTGTAAAGAAAGGACGGCAGATAAAGTGTTCCTGTCAAAGTACTCAAGGCCTTAAGTCTCCGATCTTTCATCTAATACCGTCTGAAGGTATCTTTTATATTGTAATACAACGCTTATCGATCGAATGTTGCATTTTCGTGTGATAGAATATCAAAAAAGTTAAGGGAGAATGATTATGGCTTTCATAAAGTTCAAAGATACCGAGATCGGCAAGAGCTACGACATGACGCTCCTCGTTACGGATATCGAACAAAGGCTGACCCAGAAAGGCGATCCTTACTGCGCCATCAGCCTGTCGGACGGCACTGAAACAGCGCGCGCGAACATGTTCAATTCCATCACGATAGATGCGCTCAAGGAAGACGGCATTGAGCAGGGTTCCTGCGTCAGGAGTGAGATCCGTGTATCTCTCTACAGGGAAAACAAGAACTACACGATCGATGCGATCTCCAAAACAGATCTTTCGGACGAAGACATGAGCAGGCTGATACTGATGCCGCCTGTCTCTGTCAAGACTCTCTTCTACAACATCCTGAAGAACGTCAAGGAATCTTCCGGAAGAGCATATGATCTCAATTCACCCGAAGTCCCCGATGGCGACTTTTCGTTAACGGCGATCACGACAAGGCTGCTCTGGGATAACCGCGCGGCTTTCTTAAAGTCATCGGCGGCCAAATCCATGCACCATAACCTCTACGGCGGTCTCGTCTACCACACGTCAAGGATGACGGATGCAGCCGTCGGTCTCTGTCAGGCTTACCCTGACCTTAACCGTGAACTCTTAGTCTGCGGCGCTGCCCTCCACGACATCGGCAAGATAACCGAGCTCAACACCAGCGCGATCGGTACCGCTGAATATTCAGTCGACGGAAGACTTTTGGGACACGCAGTCATCGGTATCGACATGATCAACGCCCGGGTCGAAAAGGACGGACACAGATACGACGAGGAACAGATCAGGCTCTTAAAGCACATGCTTGCATCCCATCACGGGGTCCTCGAATGGGGCGCCATTATGGAACCCGCCATCAAGGAAGCGATGGTCCTCCATTTCATCGACATGATCGACAGCAGAATGTATATGTTTGAGACCGGCTACGCCTCAGTCGAGCCCGGAGAGTTATCACAGAAGATCTTCGGCATCGCAGGCGACAGCGCCGCATCGATATACAGATCTCCATATCTTAAGTAATCCGACAAGGCAAACAAAAACGGCTGTCCCTTTGTGAAGTGAACCCCTGAAGTTGGACAAACTTCGGGGGTTTTTATATGAAACTAACATTTGAAGACAAAAAGACAATTTATAACATGCATCAAGAAGGTTATGGTTATAAAACTATAGCTATTCAATACCATATTAGTCGTTCCAGAGTTCAATACATATGCCAACTCGCGGATAAACATGGTATTGGAGTCCTTTTGCATAGTTACACAAGTTATTCTAACGAGTTCAAACTCAAAGCAATAAAACGCGTTCTGGATAATAGAGAATCTATTTGGTCAGTTGCTATTGATTTGGGATTAAATTCCAAAGGGACACTTCAACAATGGCTTAAATCTTATTTTTCAAACGGGTATAATGTCATTACTAAGAAGAAAGGTAGGCCTTCAACCTGTGGTAAAGAAAAAGAAAACAGTCGAAGAGCTGGAGAAGGAGAACGAACTCCTTCGCGAGCAGCTGTTGAAGAAGACCGTAGAAGCCGAATACTTAAAAAAATTGTATGCCTTAACTCACGGGGAAGAAAAGAAGAAAAAGAACAACTGACCGAGGCAGTGACTGAGTTAAGGCAAGAATTAAAGTGTTCGCTGGATTTTATTCTTGAAACTATTAACTCAAACGATTCACTGCCGAGTCTTCCCAGATCGGATTACTACTATTGCAAGAACCGAATCGATCCGGATACAAAGAATTCGGATCTAATGGATGCCATAACCACTATCCACACCGAAAACCATAAGAGATACGGTTACCGAAGGATCACATTACAGCTTAAGAACGAAGGCTGGGCTGTGAACCATAAGGCTGTAAAAAGACTAATGTCTAAGCTAAACCTCTATGGGATTACGCCGAGAGCCAAATACAAGTCTTATAAGGGCGATTTTAACGGAACGGTAGATAACAAACTCTTATACAAGAGAGTAGACACCAAGAAACACAGAACAGAATACATAAGAGATTTCAGCACAACATCTGTCAACGAGAAATGGACCACGGATGTATCTGAATTCCATATAGCAGCTGGCAAGCTATATCTATCTCCGATCTTAGATATGCATAACAGAGAGATAGTTTCCTATAACATTTCAAGAAGTCCGGGATATATGCAAATAGCAGATATGCTGAATAAGGCATTCAACAAATATGAAGATCTCAGCAATCTCATATTTCATTCAGATCAAGGTTGGCAGTATCAGATGTACCAATACCACAAGGCATTAAGAGAAAGAGGAATAACACAATCCATGTCACGCAAAGGAAATTGCTTAGATAACAGCCCTATGGAGAACTTCTTTGGAAAGATGAAGAACGAAATGTTCTATGGACACGAGTATGAGTTTAAGACATTAGAACAGCTACAGGAAGCCATGGAAGACTATATTGATTACTACAACAACGAAAGAATTCAGGTCAAACTGAAAGGACTGACTCCTTGCCAGGCAAGGAATCAGTCCTTATACTCATTTTAAACCGTCCAACAAAGTGGGTTCACTTCATT
>JAEEGL014429319.1_pt1 | contig 31582 bp, 32 predicted proteins | sample 9134231 | NCBI WGS metagenome assembly JAEEGL01 (sample SAMN16246548, study PRJNA631951) | gut metagenome | biome: gut microbiome; feature: rumen; material: fiber-attached | host: Bos | place: Iran: Karaj | collected 2018-10 | reverse complement strand
TTATGTCTGCATCGGCAACGTCTTTGGTTGCGACCATTCCACGCGCATCCAACATGGCGGCGATACGCCAACTGTCGTACACGTTCATTTGACAACCGAAAGTTTTAATAAAGTATTTTTTCATGTTTTTTTTTTTTGGTTTTCCATTGCCTTGTTCGATAATGCGATACGACGTGCATCAAATTCTTCCAACATTTCGTCGATTTTATCGGTAACACCATCCGTGGTTTGTGAAGATGTGATACCTTGTATTTTTCCTTTAAATTCGCGACCGGTCCGACGGGCGGATTGAATTGCACGTTTTTTGCTGGCGCGTGCTTTGCGTTTTTTTGTAATTTGATTGCTGTCTGTATATTCACCGGTTTCTATACGTGTTTCTTTTACAGCTTTAACATCTGTATTTGTTTCGATGTCGGTTGAAACGATTTTTGTTTCAGTTTCACGATACAAACGATTTTGATTCATACTCTTTTTGTGTGTGGCAAATTTCTTGGATTTTTTATTGTTTTTTGGCCGATTGATTTTGGATGTTGAAACAGATATCTCGATTACAGATGGCTGTTGCCCCAAGATAGCGTCATTTTGTGTGCTTACAACTTTGATAGTAGTCATTTTCATTTCCTTTTATTTACAATTTGTTCGATTAAAAAATCTCTGTCTGTATATTTGTTTTGTTTGATTAAATTGTTTTAATGGGTGTCGCAAATTCGATTCTGGTTTTGTTTTTTTAGGTTTTTGATTAAGTAACAAAAATTCGTGTTTCAGTATTACAAATTTTTGTGCATATTCATCAATAAGTTCTTCTGCAAAATCTGCAATTTCCATACGCCTAACTGGTTGCTCGGCATCGGTAATAATCAGTGTCGCATTTTGCATGTTATCCGTCATGGCGATTCCGCGTATACGGAATGATTCCGCTAATTTTTGACGCATGGCGATATCAACGGTCGGTGCAATAAACACGATAACATTGTTCATATTTTACCCCAACTTCTTTTTCAAAATTTCATTTACAACCGCGGGATTGGCTTTGCCGGCGGATGCCTTCATAACATTTCCAACAAAGAATCCAAACAGGCCCAGTTTGCCAGATTTGTATTGTTCAACCTGGGGTCCGTTTGCGGCGATGACTTCATCGATAATTTTTTCAATCGCACCAGTGTCGGTAATTTGTTTCATACCGAACTTATCGGCAATCGAACGCGGTGTACCGTCCGCCCCGTCTAACATTTTGATAAATATGTCTTTGGCCTGTTTGCCGTTGATTTCAGATGCCGCAACCATATCAACCAATTCCGCCAAATCAGACGGGGTAATAATCCGCATGCCGTCAACAATGCCGGATTTTTCATTTGTAATGTCATAGTTTTCTGGGTGTGCGAACAGTTCAGAAATCATCCAGTTTGCAACCCCCTTGGCGCGTTCGGCCTTGCCGTCAACCGCCGTGTCAAACCAATGCGAAATGTCTACTGTTTCGGTAAGGCGGGCCGCATCGTATTCGGCCAAACCGAATTTCTCGATATAGCGTGCACGCGTTGCCGCAGGTAATTCCGGCATGGTTTTCCGTATGCGTTCGATTTGTTCGTCTGTGATAATAAGTGGCAACAAATCCGGGTCCGGAAAATAACGATAATCTAATGCGTCTTCCTTGCTGCGCAGAACAGATGTTGTTCCATCACCTTGATTATAGCGCATAGTGCAACGTTCAATTGTTCCGCCATTTTCCAAGATTTCTATTTGACGTTTTGCTTCGTATTCAATGGCGTTTTTGATAAATTTGAAAGATATCATATTTTTAATTTCGCAACGTTCGTTAAAGTAGTTCGCGCCCGCGGGACGAACAGAAACATTGACATCGGCACGCATGGAACCTTCTTCCATATTCGCATGCGATACACCCAACGCACGTGCAATTTCGCGAATTTGACGCAGGTATCTTTCCGCCTCGTCTGGGGAAGTAATATATGAATTATTTTCCGGATTTTTTACATCCAATGCGGTTACGATTTCCAATAACATAACCCCACTTCTGTTCAGGTCAACAAAAGATTTAGCCGGGTGCATATCGTGTTTGTTTTTTGCCGCATCTTGTTCCAAATGCGCGCGTTCGATTAAAATTTTTTTTGGATTGCCATCATCGCCCATAATTTCAATCCATCCATGATTAACCACGGCTGGTTCACTGGTGGCCTGGGTAATCTGATATCCCTGGGGCAGGTCAGGGTAGAAATATTGTTTACGCGAAAAACGGCTTTTTTTGGCGATTTCTGCATTTATCCCAAGGCCGAATTTAATTGCCTGGTCCACGCAGTATTCGTTTAAAACCGGTAACATCCCCGGCATAGCGGCATCAACGAAAGATACCTGGGTATTCGGGGCGACGGTCGGGTTGTAATCTGCGGATGCGCCACTGAAAATTTTACTTTTGGACAGGACTTCGATATGAGTTTCCAGTCCAACAACTACTTCCCAATCACCTGTTTTTCCTTTTATTGTAAACATTTTTCTTTTTCCTTGCTTTTTTGTTTTTCGTATCTTATTATACACCTCACGGATGGCCAGATAGCTCAGTTGGTAGAGCAAGGGACTGAAAATCCCTGTGTCAGTGGTTCGATTCCACTTCTGGCCACCATTTTTATTTTGCTCATTTCTTCTACCATAGAACCAATTCCCCCGAAAATCCCACTACTCAGTGGTTCGATTCCACTTCTGGCCACCATTTTTAATTTCCCATTATTTTTGTTGGTCGATTATCAATGTTTGCAAATTGCTCGATATGTTTTGCCAATTGCAGAACGCGAACATCATCAAACATTTTTCCAACAACCTGCATGCCCAGTGGCAGGCCGTTTTGCGCCATACCGCATGGAACACTTACCGCCGGCACGCCCGCCAAATTCATTGCGACCGTGAACAAATCAAGTGCATAATAATCCAAAGGACTCATGTCTGAATCCAGTGGCATTGCCGTACCGGCGCCCGCCGGACAAATAATCATATCGCATTGTTCAAATGCGCGATTGAAACCGTCGGCAATCATGCGGCGAACGCGTGCGGCCTGCATGAAATACACTTCATAAGATTCAGATGATAAAACCGCGGTACCGATAATCATACGGCGTTTAACTTCATCGCCGAATCCGGCGGCGCGTGTCTTTTTAAATGTGTCATATATGTCCGACCCTTCGACACGCAGACCATAACGCACCCCATCATAACGCGCTAAATTCGAAGATGCTTCGGCCGGGGCGATAATATAATATGCCGCCAGTGCATCCAAGATATTCGGAATAGAAATTTCAACAATTTCGGCGCCGGCGGATTTCAAATCTGCCACGCGCGCATTAAACAGATTTTTCATATCGTCTGAAATTTTTACATCATTAAATTCACGGATAACACCGATGCGCAATTTTTTCCCTTCGCCCAAAATCGGTTTCAAAGGCGTGTCCAAATTCAGATGAAAATCTGCGCTGGTCGAATCTTTGGGATCGTGTCCTGCCATCGCCGATAACAATAATGCCACATCATCAACCGTGCGTGCGATAGGGCCAGGTGTATCTAAACTGGATGCGAACGCGACACATCCCCAACGCGAAGATAAACCGTATGTTGGCTTCAGTCCAACCAGGCCGGTAATAGAACACGGGAAACGGATTGAACCGCCGGTGTCTGTACCAGTTGCGCCCATTGCCATACCAGATGCGACCGCGGATGTAGAACCACCCGATGAGCCGCCGGCGGTAAGGCGCCGTTCCATTTGCCACGGATTCACCGGCGCGCCAAAGTAAGATGTTTTGGAAAATGTTCCCATCGCGAATTCGTCCAGGTTTGATTTACCAAGCAGGACTGTTCCGGCATCGATAAATTTTTGTGAAACCGTAGATTCGTATTCTGGGACAAAGTTTTCCAACATGTGTGAAGCCGCGGTTGTGCGAATTCCCTTTGTCGCAAATAAATCTTTCATCGCAATTGGAATCCCGTCCAGTGCGCGTGCGTCGCCATTTTTAATACGTTCGTCCGCCGCCGCTGCATCGGCCAGTGCGCGTTCCGCGGTAACGGTGATATACGCGTTCAATTCCGGATTGTATTTTTCAATTCTATCCAGGTGTGCGCGCGTAAGTTCGGTCGCACTGATTTCGCGAGATTTTAATTTCTTTAATGCTTCGGTAATGCTAAGGTCTATCATTTCACTTCCTATCTTTGTTTTTTATATATTTTTGGAAACAAGAATTCGCCGATGTATTTCTTGACCAATGGTGATGTGCATTGTCCGTCTTGGATGCACAGTGGACATGTCGCAGAACAGGATGGCCAACATTCACGATTTTCTTCGTCGGTAATAATTTCGATAATCATTTCATCGCTTTTATTCCGTGAATGCATTGGTGTATATGTTATCGGTTTTTTGAATCCACGCACGTGCATCACAGATGTATCAAAATGAATATTGATACTGCAACCCGGCATGTTATACAAATCGTGCACGCGAACGAATGACAAGAATTCTTGTTTCTTGTTTTCGGGCCATGCGCCCAATTTTAATGTCGCCGGAGTCCAACCGCTGGAGGGATAACTGGTCAAGATAACATTTGTTTTTTTTGCTTTTGGCATTTTAATCCCCATCCATAACTTTCGGAACCGCAAAATATCCGCGCGATACACCCGCTTTGTCGGGCGCGTTCGCTAAAATCGCATCACGAATACCACCGTCGGTAACCACATCTGCGCGCAGGGGCAGGTTGTGTTGTGCCGGCGACAGCAGTGGTTCAACCCCATGCGTGTCGATTTTCTTTAATTTATCAATCCATTCAACGACGGAATCTATGTTCATCTGTTCCAATTTTTCATCAGAAATATCAATCTTGATAAGGTCTGCGAATTTATGTAATTGACTCTTGCTAAATGCCATTTCTAATCCTATATTTATACGTAAAGGTGATTATACAATGATTTTGGACGATTTCAAGGTTTTTCCCCGCGCCGGTCGATTGATTGGAATCGATTGGGGTGCGCGACGCACCGGGGTTGCGGTGTCTGATGAATCACGCGAATTTGTGTTCGCGCGTGCGCCGATTGTGTCGCAGGGCAGGGTCGAATTAGTGCATGCGGTTGCAGATTTGGCGCGTAATGAACGGGCCGCCGGAATAGTAATCGGGTTACCGTTGCGAACAGATGGTTCGGAATCAGATACAACCAAAATGGTGCGCGAATTTGCGGACGCGTTGGCGCACGAAACCGATACACCAATTACATTTATTGATGAAACGTTGTCATCAACCGCGGCGCAAGAGCAAATGGGTCGCGTGCGTCGTTCGGATATCAAAGAAAAACTGGATTCCAATGCCGCCCGTGTGATATTGGAAAACGCGATTGATTTAATATCCAGACATAATTAATCTTCGTCTTTATCGGGTATCTTGCCGTCGGCGGACAGTAATATCGCAACCCAACGCGTGGAATCAAACTGGGCCGTGATGATAAATGTTGCCACCAATAATGGGACACTGAAAAACATACCGGCAACACCCCATATCAGACCCCAAAATACCAGGTTTATAAGTATTGCCAGTGTGGACAGGTTTAATGTTTTTCCTGTCAATTTCGGTTCGATAATATTTCCGAACAATAATTGCAGACCGATTAAACCCAACGACAACAAAACCAATTCATTTAATGTTGCGCCCATCACAACCGCGAACAGTATCGGTAACCCGCATCCGATAATTGCACCAATTGTTGGAATATAACTTAAAATGAAAATCACAAATGCCCATATTCCGGCGAATTGCAAATCCAACATATACATCCATATATATGAAATAATACCGGTAATGCCCGACACCAATGTCTTCATAAACAGATATTTTTTCATATTCTCGTCAATGCTGGATAAAATAAAGCGCATTTTTTTGTGTTGGGTTTTGTTTGGAAACAGTTCTGCTAATTTTTTGTGAAATGTGCTTTGCTCTACAAACATAAATATCATGTATACCAACACCATACCCATTGATGTCGCCAATTTCGCAACAGATGTACCGACACTGGATACAATCTTTTCGATACTGGGCATCGCGACACCGGAAATATCCAAACCAAATGTATCATCTATATATGTCCATGTCGTATTCAGTTTGTCTTGGATTTCTGGAATAGCCGGTAATATCTCGCCAAACATGGGGCGAACACGTGTTGCAAACAAGTATATTAAACCAACATACGTTGCGATGGATAACACATGTGATGTTAGTTCGAAAAATATTTCGACCCCGTGATGACGCGGTTCGCGCGGAAATAATTTGCGATAATACGTTGCCGTTGCATTTATTAAATACCATAAAAAGGTCGCAACCAACAGGGGAATAAAAATAGAACTGCCAATCCAGAGCAGAAGAATAAGTCCCGCGAATAAAATAAGTCCGTTCATTTGTCCCCCCTTTGGTTCATTTATACTATTCTATCACAACTTTGCCGTTTGACAAAGTGGTTGTATGCGTTGGTGCAACCATTTGCGTAAAATCGTCTTGGTGCGATATAAATATAAATGTCGTTGTTGGCATAGATTTAATTGTGTCTGCAATTTGATGTTTGACCGTTGCATCGGCACCAGAATCGGGTTCATCCAAAATTGCAAGTTTGGGTTTCGTCATTAATAACCGCAATAACATTATGCGTTTGCGTTCACCACCCGAAAAGCCGACGTTCACAGAACGGTTTAACCAATCAGATGGAATATTTAACTTTTCACGCGCAGATTCCAACATTTCTAGAAATTCGCCCATTGGTAAATCGCGACCAAATTGAAAATGATGATGGGCGGCAATGGAATGTTTAAGAAAACTGATTATTGTTAAACCCGGAATTTCCGGAACATTTTGTGAACCAATAAAAATTCCGGATAGCGCACGTGTGGTTGCATTGTCATGTGTTACATCCATACCGTTAAAAATTATATTGCCACTATCCACGCTATACGTTGGATTTCCGGCGATTGCGCCGACCAAGGTGGATTTTCCCGAACCATTATGTCCGCATATCAAATGGCGTGCGCCGGTATCAACAGATATATTTATATCAGTCAATAATTTTTTTCCGTTAAACGAGACATTTAAATTTTTTACTTCTAAAATCATTTCTTGCCCCCTGTATTCAGTGCCATTTGAATAAGTTGTTTCGATTCAACCAAAAATTCCATGGGTAACCTTGATAATATAGGCGTTGCCATGGAACCAATAATTAGTGCCGTTGCCATATCGTCATCTAATCCCGCCATGTTCAAATATAATAATTGCGCCGCATCTATGGCACCAGTTGTGGCCTCGTGCGTTTGTGTATTGTCGGAATTTTCGTATATGATGTTGGGTAATGCATTTATGGTTGCCTCGTTGCCAATTATACGAGTGTCGCATTTCGAAGCATTTTTTCCACCGTGTCCGAAAAATTGAACCAATGAACGAAATGTCTGGCGCGACCAATCCAATGACACACCATACGATAATATATTAGATACGGTATTGTTGCCGATATGCAACATCTTGGTTCCAGTGTCCGATTGTTGGCCACCACGTGTTATGGTTAGTGAATAAAAATCACTGGCAGAATTATCGCCATATAAAATTGTAGATGGATATTTCCATGTCATTGCGGAACCAACCTCAAACTGGGTCCAATCAAGGCGTGCGTTTGCGTAACATTTGCCGCGTTTTGTTACAAAATTTAATATACCAGTATTGTTGTATGCGCCGGGGGCCGGTGCATCGCCGGCATGCCAATTTTGAACGGTTGCGTATTTTACATGTGCGCCATCCAATGCGACAATTTCTACAACACCACTGTGCAGTTGGTGATTGGGGCGGCGTGGGGCGCTGCAACCTTCCATATAACTAAGTTTCGAATTTTTGTCGGCGATGATAAGTGTGCGTTCAAATTGACCTATCTTGGCGGTTTCGATTCTAAAATAACTGGCCAAATCGATGGGGCATTCGGTGTTTGGTGGAATATATACAAATGTGCCATCAGAAAATACGGCAGAATTTAATGCCGCAAAGAAATTATCTGATGCCGGAACAACCGTGCCAAGGTATTTTTGAACCAATTCAGGATATTGTTTAACCGCATCAGAAAATGGTAAAAATATTATACCGCGTGCCGACAATTCTGCCGTATAGGATGTGTGCACAGATGAACTGTCGATAACCGTATCTGTTGCCATCCCCAGCAGGGCGCGTTGTTCACCTTCGGGCAGTCCCATTTTATCGTATGTCGATTTAAGGTCGCTGTTATCAATCGGTTTTTGTCTGTTATAGTAATTTAATGTTGCATAATCGATTGGTGCGTAATCTATTTCTCCCCAATGTGGTTCGTCCATCTTTTCCCAAATATGCAATGCCGTGATGCGCCAATCGGTCAGCCATTTCGGTTCACCGCGGGATGCCGATATTTCACGGACAAGATTTTCGGTTGGACCCGTCATTTATCACCTTCATCGGTGGTTGCCAATTGATATGCCTGGGTGAAAAATGTTAAAGATTGTCCCAACAGCCCATTTATAAATGTCTTTGTCAAAATACCGTCTGGTTCGGATTCTGACAAGTGTTTTAGCAAATTGTCGGCACGATTCATATAATTTGATACATTTCGTTTAACTTCGGAATCCAATTTTATTGCGCGCCGTAATTTTTCCATAACAAATGGATTTTTTGCATATTCATCTATTAGACCGCCCAATGTTCTCCATAATGGATGCTCGGACGTATTGCGAGGCATTATGTCCAACGCCGCCAAAATTGGAATAAGGTTTTGTAACAGGTCTTGATAAATCATTTCCGCATGTTCGGCGACTGCGTTTGTTGCAGACTTACTCTTCAACAAGTTTTGTATTTTTACCAGTATGTTGTATTGGAAGCCTGTATTTTTTTCCAATGTTCCAATTCGGCGGTTGATATTCACTATCATTATCAATATTGCGATAATCATCGCCGCAAAAATTCCCAGAATTATAAGCAAAAATGTATCAGACATGTTATTTATCCCTTGGTTATACAAAACAGAGTATATCATCTTTTATCGATTCGTGCGATTTTTATAAAAAATTTTATAAAAAACATTGCCGGATGTGTTTTTTGGTCTTGCGCAGATTCGGTCAAATTGTTATAATGGCATACAGAAAAGGAAATTTTTAGGAAAGGAAGTTCGAATGTTTCGCAAGATTTTGATTGCTGCTATGTTTGCAACCGCCGCGGGCTATTGCTTTGCGGATGCGGGTTTGCCCCAGGTTGTTACGTCTGAGGTTTTCTATGATGAAGACAGGGATGTGCGTGAAAATGCAAATGTCCAGGAACAGTTTTATGATAATTCTTATCAACAACAGGAAGTTTATCAGCCCCAGGTTTATCAACAACCAATTGTGCCGATGGATGTTCCGGCATGGCCGTTGGCGGGATCTGATGCCGATGTTACCGTTTCTTGCGAACAAGGCGGTTGCGCCAAAACGGCAAAGTCTGACAATATCAGGATTGTTTCGAAAATCGGGTCGGATTTAGTTGTTGAAAATAACTTTAATTTGGGTGCCCGTGATGGGTGGTCTGGGGGCGCAAATATGTTGCATGGAAACCAGATTCCGGTCGGTTTTGATGATGATTGTGCACGTGGTTCAGAAATGCCGTTGCTGCATCGCGAGGTCTTAGAAGATGACGGTGGCAATGTGTTGGCAATGTCGCGCAGTGGTCGTCGTGGCTGTGCAAAATATGCCGATGGTTATGACGCATATTTGGCGCGCAATGGTTTGGTGGAACGCACCCCAGATGGTGGTATCGTAACGGGTGGTGGTGTAATCAATGTAAATGGTATGTCCAGTTTTGTCGAAGGTGATACATTGTTGGTTTCGGGCGATACAGAAATATCGGTTGACTTGTCGGCGGATGCCGAACCATCAAATTCTGTTCAGGACCAGGTTCGTTCTTGGGTCGTGGCCAGTGGCCAAACATTACGCGAAGTTTTGCAGTCATGGTGTGATAAAGAAGGTTGGGATTTGGTGTGGGCGACATCACGTGAATATCCGATTCAGGCAAGTGCAGTATTCAAAGGTCGCTTTGTCGATGTCGCATCGGCCGTGGTTCGTAATTTCGAACGGGCAATACCGGTGCCATATGCCAAGTTCTATAAGGGAAATCGTGTTTTGGTTATATCTACGTCCGAAGAATAATTTGACAAGATTGTAGGAGAAAGAATAAATGTTGAAATTTATGAAAATTTTTGTCGCGGTGTTCGCTGTTGTAATTTCGGGGGGCTGTGCCACCCGTGATTCGGCCAAGGTTGCCGCATCGGTTGATCAAGATTTTGTCAATGTTTATGATGCATTCGAAATGGCAAAAAATCCAACGGCCAAGGTTGCCAGTGGTGATACCGTATCTATGTCCGAAGGTGTTTGGTTGGGTGATAAATCTATGTTGGTGGAACACAGAAATAATTTGCCTCAGCAATATGAGACTGATACAGGTGTTACAATATTGTTGAATGAACCGGTTACACTGCAGGTTTTGGCAAATAACATTAATTCTATTACCCGTATACCAATTAAAATAGACAGCCAGGTCGCATCTGAAAAATTAAAGAAAACAATGAATGTGGCGTATACCGGAAAACTTTCTGGATTGCTGTCCCAGGTTGCGACAGATTTAGATTTATTATGGTATTATGACAAGACGGCTATCGTTTTCTATGAAACGGAAACCAAGACATTTACATTATACGCATTGGGAACAGATGTATCATATCAATCGACTGTTCAAACCGATAACGGAAACCAGGTTTATTTAGAATCTACATTAAAGGAATGGGATGAAGTTGAAAGCACAATAGCATCGATTGTTGGAAAGTCCGAGAATGCTAACTTTACGGTGTCGCGCAGTTTGGGCACAATAACTGTTACCGCGCCGCCATCCGTTTTGGCACGTGTTGGTGATTATATCGCGCGTCAAAATAAACGGTTGTCGCAATTGGTTACAATCGATGTCAAGGTGTTACAGGTTTCAATTGCCAATGATTCTGCGTTTGGTTTGAATTTGGCGGCGGCGATTAATTCGGCTTCGGGATTGAACATCGTTGCAAATCCAAAGAATAATCTTGCTTCGACCGAGGCCAGTTCAATGAACATTGCGGTTTTGTCAAATACGGTGTCGGCATTGACCGGGGCAACGCATATGGAAAATGGTTCTTCGGTTGCGGGTGCATATACCCAAGATCAGATAAATAATGGTTCGTTGTCTGCAATGGCGGGCAGTACGGCGCTTATTGAAGCATTGGCCAAGCAGGGTAAGGTTTCATTGGTTACAAATGTTGGTGTAACAACGCGTAATAATCGTGTCGCCCCGGTGAACAATACCAAGAGTACTGGTTACATCAAACGTTTTGAATCGCGTAATTTTACGACGGTTGAATCCAGTACTGTTGACCAGGATAATTTGGAAACAGGATTTTCGATGCAACTGTTACCTAATGTTCTAGAAAATGGTAAGATATTGCTGTTGTTCAGAATGTCTGTCCGTGAATTGTTAAAGATGTCCAGTCAGACCATCGGTGAAGTTACATTACAATTGCCAGAAGTTGAAGAACGCAGTTTCATGCAGGAAGTTATTATGGAATCAGGACAAATGTTGGTTGTGTCCGGGTTTGAAAAACAATCGAATAATGATACCAGATACGGTCTTGGCGATCCTGACTTTATGTTGTTGTCTGGTTCGCGTGAGACGGCATCGCAACGTGATGTGTTGGTTGTTATCTTGACTCCGCAAGTTTTGGTAAGTCCGATGGATGCCGAACGCAGTATCCAGCAACATTGGGGCGCACCATTGAATTAATACCCAAGACCGTCAAAATGACGGTCTTTTTTTCGTTGTATTTGCTATATAGATAATGCTATATTCTTTCTGTATCAAAGGAGTTTTTGATGATTCAGGTTAGTATTGAAACAGCAGACCCCCTTGGGCGACAACATGGCGGATTTAACGCAAATGTCGAAAAGGGTATTTTTGATATTTTGGCAGAATTGATAAAATTAGATAAAATTGTTTGGGACCCGGTTGGTGCATTTTTTTCTTTATCATGTGGATACAGTGTTTATAAATATCGTACCGGTGGCGGTGCGGTATATGACCCGTATGGCGAAGAATTATTTTTAACGCAAAATCATATCGACAGGTTATTCGCGATTGCCACCGCCAAAAAAAATGGGCGCAACAGATAGTTTTTTTTAAGACGTTTATTCTAGAACAAAAGGCGTGCAAAACATGCACGCCAAGTTTTTTATGTTGGTCAATTACGCCATTTTCGCGGCGGCGCGTGTCAAACGAGAAACCTTACGCGAAGCACGTTTTTTCGGCATTGTTTTGCCGGCGGCCTTCATCATTTTGCTTTCCGCACTGCGGACCGCGGCGACCGCGGCGGCCTTGTCACCAGATGCGATGGCCTTAATCGCCTTTTTGTTTTCTGTTTTAACAGCACTTCTGCGTGCAGTATTTACGGCATTCTTTTTCGCCGTGACCAAAATTCTTTTTTTAGATGATTTGTGGTTTGCCACTTTATTTTCCTTTTATTTGTTTACGTTTTCTGCTATTTTATAGAAAACAAACACAAAATCAAGGAAAAAGAACAATGTTATATATATTTATATTAATTGTATCATATTTGTTGGGGTCAATCCCATTTGGACTAATTTTGACACGTGTTTTCGGGCATGGCGATTTACGCCAGGTCGGCAGTGGCAACATCGGCGCAACCAATGTTATGCGTGTGGGGGGGCTGCGTATGGCGGCATTGGTTTGGTTGTTGGATATGGCCAAGGCGATAGTCGCGGTCTTAATCGGTTCGGCATTTTTTGGTGATGCGTTTGGTGTTTGGTGCGGTTTTGCCGCGGTTGTCGGGCATTGCTTTCCAATATGGTTGCGTTTCCATGGTGGCAAGGGTGTGTCGTGTCTGTTTGGAATATTGTTGGCTTTGAATCCTTGGTTGTTCATCATTTGTGGAATCGAGTGGTTAATCGTTGCTTTGTCGACCGGATATTCGTCTTTGGGGGCTTTGACCGTATTTGCTGTATCGTCAATTTTGGCGTTTGTATTGGGGGTAAATATAGGTGTGCCAATGTTAATAATCGTGTTATTAGAGGTTTGGAAACATCGGGAAAATATTGGCCGTTTAATCGGAGGAACCGAATCCAAGATAACATGGCGGTGGAAGAAATAGGCATCTGTCCACCTTTTTATCCTTTATTTTTAGTCGTTTTTGTGGTATAATTACCCCGATACAGGGGGGAAAAGTAATGAATATTTTATTTGCAACTGTATTTGCCTTGTTACCATTTGTGGCGGATGCCGCGGATGCGCGCGACCCGCGTGTCGGTGTTTCCAGTATGGTGAACAGTCGTCTGGCACCGGCGCAGAATAGGGCAATGGTCGCATCAAAAAACCAAATAAGTACCCCTGATGTTTCTTTAAGTGCGGCCCCTATGTCGCCAAGTATAAAAGCCGAAAGAGTTCAGGCAACATTGCCAACCAATGATGATGACAAAAAAGATGATCGTGCGGCGGAACGTGCGGCATGCTTGAACAATAATATCGGAATTGGGAATACTTTTGTTTGGGCATCGCGTTACAGCAATACTGACGATTATGCCATGATGCAAGAAGATGTTGAACATCCAGAAAATAATGTTTGTTTTGTTAAAGTCGATCTAAGGTCGGCTGATTCGCGTATAAATGTTTCGGATATCCCATCTAAATATTTTCAGTGGGGAAATATGATAGAGTGTGGTTCTTGGGTCGATGAAGAATTGTTACGCCAACGTATATTGGATGCCAAGAAAAAAGGTCGCACATGGGCAACGGTTGGTGGTGCGGTCGGTGGCGCGGCTGTCGGTGTTGGTTCAATGGAATTGTTCGGAAACAGATTGATTGGTGGCGCAGTTGAAGGACAAAAAGATATGAACTCTGATGAGTTATTGAAATCTCAATTGTTGACATTAAAAAACAAACATGATTTGCGGTTTGATAATTTTATGGAAGATTTAGCTTTGTTAAAAGCAGAGTGCGACAAGTTGGTGCAAAATGGACAAGCAAAACCATCACAATGTACAACATTTAATTACGATGAATTGTTAAAGTTAAGAAGTTAAAGGTTAAGGTTTTAATAAAAAAACACCCGTTTGGGTGTTTTTTCTTGCGATTCGCGTGCGGATGATTTTATAGTGCGTGTTATGAAGAATTTGTTTGAACGTTTGCTGATACTGCGGTCGCCCAAAATTGGGCCGGCATCTTATAATACATTGCGGCAACGTTTCGGAACAGATGCAGAAATTTTGAAACATATGGATATTTCCGACATTTTACGCGATTCGGTTTCGCGTGAAATAGATTTGGCAAATAAATTAAATGTTGCATTTATTTCTGATGAAGATGATTTATATCCGGCAAATTTAAAAAAAATAAAAAATCATCCGTCAATTTTAACTGCGCGTGGGAATTTGGAAACATTGCGTTGCGAATCGGTTGCGATGGTTGGAACCCGTCATGCAACCGCCAATGGAATGAAATTTATGGCAGATATTGCGCGCGCATTTGCCGAACATAATATTGCGGTTGTGTCTGGGATGGCAATGGGAACAGATGCTGCGGCGCATCGTGGCGCATTGAATGCAAAAGGAAATACAAATACAATCGCCGTGTTGGCGGGCGGGGTGGATTATGTGTGGCCAATCGAAAATGAAGGATTGTATAACGAAATACTGGAACGTGGTGTTGTGGTAAGTGATATGCCGGTTGGATTTATCCCAAAAGGAACAAATTTTGTTCAACGAAACAGAATAATTGCCGGAATCGGAGAAAAGTTAATTCTGTCCGAAGCCGATTCAAATTCGGGCAGTATGAAAACCGCAGAATTTGCACGTGCGTATGGACGCACCATATATGCAATTCCATCACATCCGGCCGATTCACGCGCGGTTGGACCAAATTCACTGATTCGGTCCGGGGATGCAATTTTGTGTATGGGGGCAGAAGATTTCTTTACAGAAAAAAAATCTGTAAAGAAAATCGAAAAAAAAGCCGAATCGGAAAACCAAATTTTAGATAAAATAGGAACAGTTCCTTTGTCAGAATCTGTATTGGCAGAAATTGTCGGAAAAAATATTTCGGAAATAAAACGCGAATTGGTGGTGTTGGAATTACAAGGTTTAATCAGAAAATGCGATGCTGGGTATGTTCGTGTGTGAAAAAATCTATGTATATACAGTGTATATACACACCGCGGAAATCCGGTTAAAAAACGAATCGTGTCAAAAAATAAATTTGAAAAAAAATGTTAATATTTGGTTGTAAATGGAAATGAATCTTATAAATTATTTCCCGTGGTCAGGACATATGAAAGGTAAGGAAAAAGATTCTGGCATAGGTAAACAAAAGTTAGGTTTCAAAATAATAATAGGGTAAGAGAGAGCACGGTAGGAAAAAAACATAAACAGACGTTAAACTTTATTAAAATTTGGTTTTGGTAATTTTTGGCGTTTGTATGCGGGTGTATTTTATACCCAAAAACCGGCAGGAAACTCTTTCCAAGGGACAAGGAGAAACGGCATGCAGGCGGCAAGTTTAACAAGACAGGTAAATCCAAGTGAAATCAAATCTGCGATTTCAAACAGAATGGATGCGGCCTGTTTTTCTGCCTGGATTTCCCCTTTGAATTTTAATTTGTCTGATAATGTTTTGGAATTGGGTGCGCCGAATCAGTTTACTGCGGATTTTGTTTCTGCTACATATATGGGTGTGTTAAATGCGGTTGCGGCGGAATACGGTTTGAACGTTCGCGTTGTTGTTTCTGGGTGCGCGCCTGCAACATGTCAAACCGCCAATGACAATAATACACAAACATATTCTGCGCCGGCCGAAAAAAGTGATGCCGGCGATTTTGATTCTTTTATCGCGTCCGAAGAAAATGCATTTGTGTTATCGGCATGCAAAAAAATGGCTGCGGGAACCGCAACATTTTCACCTTTGTTCATTTATGGCCCGGCGGGTTGTGGTAAATCGTTGTTGGCGGCGGCCATCAATTCATGTGCGCGTGGACGCACGGTTATGATGTCGGGTGCGATGTTTGTTTCGGAATTTGCACGTGCATTACATGATCGGACAATATTTGCCTTTAAAGATTACTGCCGCAATTGTGACACATTTATTTTGGATGATGTTCAGGTTTTATCTGGCAAACGCGCCACAAGTGAAGAGTTTTTACAACTGATAATTGATTTGCGTAACGCTGGTAAAAATATTGTTTTGACATCAAATGCCGCCCCAAGTTGTTTGACCGGTTTCGATCATCGTGCCCAATCTTTGTTTGCGTCTGGTTTGGTTGCCGATATTGTTGCACCAACACGTGCGGTTCGGGCCAAGATGTTTGCGCGTGCCGGTTTGAATTCAAAATTATCGGATGTGATTGCGGGTCGTGTATTGGCCGATGGTCATGTGATTTCTGGGGTTGTGAACAAGATTCGTGCCTATGTTGATATTATGGGCGAAACGGTTAATGAAACAATTATTGAAAGATTGTTGGCGGACACATTAAAGAAATCTAAATCGCCGATTGTTATGGTTAAATCTATGTGTGAAAAGTTAGGTGTATCGTATGACGCGGTTTGTGGCGCGGGTCGTGCGCGCGGGTTGGTTTTGGCACGTCAGATGATGATGTTGGTTTTGAAAAATGTAACAGGGTTGTCTTTGTCAGAAATTGGCGGGTATGTTGGTGGTCGCGACCATGCAACGGTTATGTATGGAATCGAAAGAATTGAAAGTTTATTAAAATCTGATTTGGTAATGTCCGCCCAGATTGCGGAAATGATAGAAGAATACAAATAATCCCCTTGGTTTTTCCCCCGTAATATGATAAAATGCAGAGAAGTAGGAGCGGGAAAAATGAAAAAATTTCTGGTCTTTTTTGTAATGTTATTTGGTCTGGCATGCAGCGCGATGGCCGAGAGTTTTCCGCGTGATATGCAGAATGATGATATTGAAGATTGTTATGAAGAATGGCCGAGTGATGGGGCCGTTGAGTATGCGATATATTTTGATACAGATTATGTAACTACTCAGAGTCAGTGTAGCAGCAACTATCAGCAAATTAAGTCGGAGCTAACAAATCTTGTAAATGACATTGGGTCTATTGAAATAATTGGTTCGGCGGATTGTCAGGGGGGAACGACCGCGCATAATGTGGATCTTTCAAAAAATCGCGCACAATGGGCCATAGATAATATTATTCCGAATAGTTTTAAACAATATTGTGATGGGCGGACTCATACAGATAGGTGCAAAGTATGGGCAATGGGTGAGTCCAACGATGCCGCATATGATCCCAGCAGGTATACCGGTCAAGGTTGTAAACGTAATTCAAATCAAAGTGCACGTGCGGTTTATGTTAACGTCATTTGGCGGTCCCAGACCTGTAAAGATATGGCGGCAGATAAAGTTCAGAATATTAAAAAATCATTACAAGATGAGAATATAGATTGGATAAAAGCGGAACAATTAAAGGTTAAGGAACAATTGAAAGATATTATTTTACGGGCAGAAAAGAAGATAGCGAAACTGGAGGAGATTTGTAATGGTTCCAACAATGGTAAACGACTAACGCCAACTGAAGTTGGAAATTACAATGATTTGTTTGGGGACCTTGGAACAATTTTAACAGAATTATTAAAATTAAATGCTGAATTGCCAGAGCCGGTAATAGTTGGTGGTGGCCAACTGGAAGTCTATGTTGATACGTACTTTAATCTTACCATTGATATAGATAAAATTTATGCGCGATTATTGAAATTGCGGGAAAGTCTTGATGTTTCGGTGTGGCGTAATGCCGAGGGTAAATTTAACACGGCGCGTCTTGCTTCGGATTCCATTGCCGGTGTGGTGTTGGGAACCGTTGGTGGAATCGTTACCAGTAAATTGGTCAAAAAGAATCAGTTAAAGAAAGGTTTTGAAGATTTATCGTGTCATGTTGGGGGTCAGCGTGTTGCCGACTATGGTGATAGTTTCCGTATGGGATTGGAAAATTAAAAATCCCCGAAAGGGGATTTTTCTATTTTTGTAACACAGAATTTATCGCGCCACGGGCACTTTCGTACGCGTTTTTGCGTTTGCTGTAAAGGGTCATCAAATCTTCCAAAGCGGTCTTGCTTAACTGTTCAGACCAATCTTTGTCGTGAATATCTAAATCTGAATTCGGATACAATGAAATTACCGCGTGTCCATCTGTTGCGATGTATTCTATAACCGTGCGGGCATCACGATTTATCATCGGAAATAATATCGGGTATTGTTCAACCATGCGTTTAGCCTGGCGTTCGGCAAACAATTTAATAGTCTCTTGATTTTTGTTTGTATCGATTGGTTTGTCATTGATTTTCTCGATTGGCAACAAGATGCCATCAGCCGTCCAACTTAATGGCCGATTTGCCAATTTTGCCATGTCTATCATATATTCGTTCTTAAACGGTGTTACTTTTTTTGCCATAACATAACCCCTTTGGTTTTCACAAGCCCAAGAAATATATAACAATTTTCAAGAATGTCAATATTTACACAAACAAATCTTTCACAAATTGGGCATGTTCAGTTATAAAGCGGAAACGAAATTCCGGCTTTTTACCCATTAATTCAGATACAATTGTGCGTGTTTTTTCAGTGTCTTCGGCGCCTTCATCCGTACGCGGTGGCAAATCAACGCGTATTAAACGGCGGGTCTTGGGCGACATTGTTGTTTCTTTTAATTGGTTCGGCATCATTTCCCCCAAACCCTTGAATCGTGATATTTCAACACGTTTGTTTTTATATTTACCGTTGGTTAGTGATTCCAATTCTTCATCACTGTCCACATACATCGATTCGGTACCATGGGTCAATTTGTATAATGGTGGGCATGATAGATATAAATGTCCCCCGTAAATCAATTGTGGCATCATTTGATAGAAAAATGCCATCAACAGTGATGCGATATGGCTGCCGTCGACATCGGCATCAGTCATGATGATAATTTTTTCATATCTTAATTTTGAATCATCCCAATTTTTTGCGGTGCCCGCGCCGATAATATCAATTAAATCGTTTAATTCACGGTTATTACCAAATTTTTCATCTGAATTTGATACAACATTTAAAACCTTGCCCCGCAGAGGCATAATCGCCTGGGTCGCACGGTCGCGTGCCTGTTTTGCGGTACCGCCCGCGGATTCGCCTTCTACAATGAACAATTCTGTTCCGGCGATACCGTGTTTTGTGCAATCGGCCAATTTTGCCGGCATGCGAATACGTTTTGTCGGAGTTTTGCGTGCAACCTCTTTGACCTGTTTAACGCGGATACGGGCGTTTGCCAAATTTATAACAAATTCCAGTAACGCATTCGCAGTTTTCGGGTCAGATGCCAAAAACATTTCCCACGGGTCGCGCAATGCATTTTCGGTATAGCGCGCAATTTCAGGGTTGGACAGTTTTTCCTTGGTCTGGCCTAAAAATTGTGGTGTTTTATAAAACACAGACACAATCGCCGCAACCGAATCGAAAACATCTTCACCGATGATGTTTGCCGCGTTTTTGTTATTTATTTTTTCACCGTATGCCTTGATCCCGCGTGTAATTGCAGATTTAAATCCACTTTCATGCGTGCCCCCGTCGATTGTTGCGATGGTATTGCAATATGAAGAAAAGAACCCGTCATCAGATGCCGCACCATTTTCATCTGTTAAAAATGTTAATGCCCATTCTACACGGCCGGAATCGTCCGGGAAATCAACCGAACCAGAAAACAGTTTCGGTAGAATGCGTGGCTTATCACGTGTTTTTTCATCCAAGAAATCCGCCACACCATTGGGATAGTAAAATGTTGTGTCGGTTGGAATCTCCATGTCTGCGGTCAATAATTCCGGATTGCAATGCCAATCTATTTTAACACCACGGGACAGGAAAGCCTTGGCCCGCGACATGCGGTATATTTTTACCGGTTTAAATACCGCCGATTCGCCAAATATTTCGTCATCCAGTGTGAATTTAATTGCCGTTCCGTGCGCCCGTGTCGCGTTTCCGCGCGTCATTTTGGATGTTGGTTTTCCCCGTGAAAAAGTCTGGTGCCATTCATACCCATCACGCGAAATTGTTACATCCATATTGGACGAAAGGGCATTGACAACCGCGCTGCCTACGCCGTGCAAGCCGCCGCTGGTTTTATAAACATTATTATTAAATTTTCCGCCCGAATGCAGTGTGGTTAATATAACCTCTAATGCCGATTTGCCGGGATATTTTGGATGTTCGTCAACCGGAATACCACGGCCATCATCGGTTATTTCGATTGTTTTAGAATCAATTAAATTTACAGTGATTTTCTTGGCAAAACCGGCCACGGCTTCGTCAATAGAATTGTCCATAATTTCCACCGGCAAATGATGCCACGCCTTTTCATCGGTGCCACCGATGTACATACCCGGGCGCAGGCGGACCGGTTCCAGTCCTTCTAAAACCTGGATGTCAGATGCGTCATAAGAGTGCGAATTTTGTTCTGCCATAGTGTATATATTATTAGAACATTATTTTATTTTTCGCAAGCCCAATTGTAAAAACCGCCAGAAAAATAAGATTTTTATGGGCTTGATTTTCAAAAAACAATAATTATATATTTCACAGACAAGAATATAACGGACCGTTGAAATGAATAAAAATCCTTATGAAGTTTTGGGCGTGGCGCGCGATGCGTCTGATGCCGATATTAAAAAGGCGTACCATAAATTGGTTATGAAATATCATCCGGATAAAAACCCGGGCGATAAAGCGGCCGAAGAAAAATTCAAAGAGGTTAATAACGCATTTGATATTTTAAAAGATCCGCAAAAACGCGCGGCATACGACCGGTATGGGGATGCGGCATTTGCGGGTGGAAACGGCGCATCGGCCGGTATGGGTGGCAATCCATTTGGTAATGGTTTCCATTTTGATATGGGTGGTGGTGCCGGCATGGAAGATATCTTGCGTGAGGCGATGCGTGGATTCGGTTTCGGCGGGTTCGAAGGTGGTTCGCGTGGCGCATCGGCCCAGGCACGTGGTCGCGACCTGTTGGACGAAGTAGAAATTTCATTGCGCGATGCATATTTTGGTAAAACGCATACAGTTAAGTTTTCCAGTAATGTAAAATGTGAAAAATGTAATGGGTATGGAACGGCCGATGGAAAACCGGCGCCAACCTGTTCGCGTTGTCATGGAACAGGATATGTAAATGTTCAGCGGGGATTTTTCGCAATGCAGACACCTTGTCCGGAATGTAACGGAACGGGTCATAAAATCGATAAAAAATGTCCAGATTGCGATGGCGCGGGTGTTGTTCATAAAAATAGAACAATCGAAGTAAAAATCCCGGCGGGCATAGAAGACGGCGCGCGTCTGCGCCTGGCCGGTCAGGGCGAAGCCGGTATGAACGGTGGCACTGCGGGCGATTTCTATTTGGATGTGCGAGTGCGCCCGGATGATAAGTTTGAAAGAAATGGGTCAAATTTGATAATGCATGCCGATTTGCAGTTTACTACATTGGCCTTGGGCGGTGAAATTGAAATTGAGACGATTGATGGTAAGAAACTATCGGTCAAAGTGCCGGCCGGGACCCAGACGAACGAAAAACTGCGTGTGCGCGGACATGGAATGCCAACGGGACGCGCATCATCTTTTGGTGATTTGTATATAGAAATTGGAATAACAATTCCAACGAAACTGACTGAAAAGCAAAAGAAAATTTTGACCGAATTTGCAGAAACAAAACCCGGGAAAAAGGGTTGGTTTTAATTCTTTAGTTGCAAAAAAATACCCCGCCAAAAGGCGGGTTATTTTTTATTTCTTTATCTTTTTTGATTTCTTGGCAAAATCCATTGTGTATTGTGTTGCCGACCAAAGTGATGCTGCCAACGCAAACCACAAACTGAATATACCAATGTTTGGTAAAGCATAAATCGCATACAGCATAAATTTACCATTTGATGCCGCACCAACCGATGCACCCAAGGCGAACAATGCCAAGAAAGCAATAATAGCAATCATCTGCATCGCAGTTTTAATTTTACCAATCGAAAAACGTGCGTGTGGTACCGGCATTTCTATCTTTTGTGTGCCCAAAAATTCACGCAGACCACTTACATACAATTCACGCGCAATCATTATGATAATTGGAATCACTATGAACCAGACCGGCATCATAATGCATAACAAAATGAAAGTGTTTACGACCAATAATTTATCACCAATATGATCCATCACACCACCCAGTTTTGTGCATACATCATATTTCCGTGCCAGGTATCCATCAAAGAAATCGGTCAATGCCGCCAACACAAATAGAACAAGTGTTGTGATATAAAGGCCCGACATCAATGTTCCGATAATGGCAAAAGACGCGAAAATGCGAAATGCCGAAAGAAAGTTTACAAAAAATTTCATTTTATTCTCCTTTGTATTTTGTTTCTGTATTATAACACATCTTAATGAAAATGTTCGTATATTTTTTTTGCCGCCGATTTTCCTAATCCTGGAACCCGTAATAGGGCGGACATATCGGCATCCATAATACCACGTACAGAACCAAAATGATTTAACAGAATCTTCTTGCGCGCCGGACCGATACCATCGATTTCATCAAGACATGAACCTGTCATTGTTTTTGCACGTCGCGTACGATGATATGTGATTACAAACCTGTGTGCTTCATCACGAACGCGTCGCAACAATAAAAATAATTTTGAATCTTTTGGCATTGTGCGATATTCCGAACCATCCGGCATAATAAAATGTTCATCACCATTACGAACTTCGCCCTTGGTAACACCCAGAATCGGAATTTCCGGTGCGGTTTTATGGGCGATATTCCACTGAGCACGACCACCGTCAACAATTATCAAATCTATTTCAGGGCTGTTTTTAACGGCGCGTTCAACAAATTCTGCCATCATCGCAATATCGTTTCCGGCACGCGAACGGTCGCGTAATTTGAAGTGGCGATAGCCCGATTTTATGAATCCATCATGACCAAATGTAATCATGGCACCCACAGGGTTGGTTCCGAATAAATGCGAATTATCAAAAACACCCGCGTATGTAATTTTTTTGCCCAACCATTTTTCCATTTCTGTAATTATTTTATCCCAGTTTTCTGTATCGTCATAGTTTTGTCTATACGACGGATTCCGCCGTATACCACGAACAGACGTGTTGGTCAAAGCAGATATTTTATCACGCAAAATTGCCGCGTTTTCAAAATCCATATTATCGGAACATTTTTTCATCTGGGTTGATAATTCATTTATAATCGGTTCGCTGTCCCCGGTTAAAATTCTGCGTGCCAATTTTACATTTTCATCATAGTTTGGAACATCCCTAGTGCATGGGGCGCAGCATCGGCCAATTTGGTATAACAGACATGGTCGTGTACGGTTGTTCATAAAACCGTCGGTACAAGTCCGAATTTGACATACCTTTTGTATCATTTTGATTGTTTCGTTTAACGCCTGGACCGATGGATATGGACCATAGACATCGCGTCGTTGTGAAATTTTGCCACGAAATTTTAAAAGCCGTGGATATTTATGATTTGTTAAAGCCAACATTGGGTACATTTTCCCATCGGTCAGCATAATGTTGTATTTCGGTTTTTCCGATTTGATAAGTTTTTGTTCTAATAACAAGGCATCTGATTCTGTGGCCGTTGTTTCCCATTCGACCCGTGTAACAAGCGTTCGCATAATCTGTTTGTGCAATTCAAGTTTTGAAATATCGATATATTGCCGCAACCGATTCGCAAGATTTTTCGCTTTGCCAACATAGAGCAGGGAATCATTTGCCCCATACATCCGGTAAACACCCGGGGATTCCGGGGCATTTTCAATTAAATCGCGGAATTGAATATTCATGTTGGTTATGATAGAATAAATATAACCAAATAGCAAACAAAGGAATAAAGGAAACAAAAATGAAGTACGAATCTGGACGTTCTATGATAGAAATGTTGGGTGTATTGGCGATTATGGGCGTGATTACCATTGGGGCCATTGGTATGATTTCAACCGCAATGCGGACACAAAAACGCAATACTGTAACCGAAGAAGTTTTACAGATTGTAACTGGGGTGCGGCAATTGCTGGGTGAATATGACGATTTTTCAAATATAAATAATTCGACAATATTTGGCGCAATTGGTATGTCGGCCAAGAATACGTATGGCGGTACATACGAATTGGCTGTGGATCCGGCAAATAATCGACAGTTTATCGTGTCTATAACAGGTCTGTCTGATGGGGATTGCGAATACTTCGTAACCAAAGCTTGGTCGGATTCTGTCGGCTATTTATCATCTGATGGTAAACAAAGTGGTGCCACAGGAACGTGCAATGCCGGCAATGGCAAGAACGTTGTAAAAATAACATATGGCGAATAATTCTATATGGCAGAGTTAATAACTGTTTCTTCGGTGGAAGATGGAACGCGGCTGTTACGGTGGTTTTTGCGTCATTTTCCATCTATGCCGCAACGCGAATTCTATCGTTTGTGCCATGGGGGGCAGATTCGTTTAAATTCTAAACGTTGCAAGGGAACAGAAATTCTTCGAGAAGGTGATGCGGTTCGTATTCCACCAACGATTCGTGAGTACACGGTTGCTCCAAAGAAAAAAGATGAAACAGGCGAACAATTTTCTTTGTCTGATTTGGAACAGTTGCGCTTGTCCATAATTCATAACGATGATGATATTGTAGTTTTTAACAAACCGGCGGGTTTGGCCGTCCAGGGTGGAACCGGAATTCGAAAATCCATAGATAAAATGGCCGCTGCTCTTTTCCCGTATGCCAAGGTGTCGTTGGTTCATCGTTTGGATATGGAAACAAGTGGTTTGTTGGTTGTTGCAAAAACTCAACATGCCGCCCAGGTGTTGTCGCGTGAATTTCAAACAAAAAATGCTCATAAAGAATATTTGGCTTTGCTAAATGGCGATATTCGTGAAGATCGTGGCGTGATAGATAATTATTTGTTAAAGGGTCGGGTGTTCGATTCTCCGGCGCGTGAAAATGGAACAGGTGCGCGACCACATCACGCAATAACAGAATATCGTGTGTTGGCGCGGGCATCGGGAATGCTAACATGGGTTTTGTTTATGCCACATACTGGTCGAACCCATCAGTTGCGTATGCACAGCGCTTTTTCATTAAATGCGCCGATTATCGGTGATGATTTATATGGGCGTGGACATGATATGGATATAGGACTGCGTTCTGTTCTTAATACGAATAATTTGTTTTTGTTTGCGTATAAGATAACATTCCAGCACCCATCCACAGGACGTATGGTAACATTTCGCGCGCCAATTCCAGAATTTATGAAACCGGTTATGAATTTGTTAGAGTTGCCATTACCATAAGGATTTTTGATGACACGAAAGAAAAAATTTTTAGTTTTTGCCCGGGTTGTGTTTATGTTCTTTATGGTACTGGGGGTCGCCATAGTTATTGCATTGGCCAAAATAGATATGAACAGTTTGCGTTCGAATTTACTTGGGGTGTTGCGTTCGTCCACTGGTTTGCCGATTGAAATTACCGGGGATGTATCATGGAAATTATCGCTGCGACCACGTGTAACCATGCATGGGGTCAGCATACCGAACGAGGCAAACGCAAAGCATAAAAATTTATTTGAGGCAGACACAATAGAAGTTGGATTGAACTTAATATCTTTATTTTCAAATCGTCCAACAATTCAAAGAATTCGCGTCAATGATGCCAAAATATTTGTTGATAAAAGCGCAAATGGAAAATATGAATTTATAAAAAAATCAGAAGACGATAAAAACGCCAATACGGCGGATTCTGATGTACAGGGCGAAGAAGAACCTGCAAAAGAACAACCCGAATACCCATTTGTTGACCCAGGTTTTGGTATGTTGGCAATAAATAATTTTGAAGCAAATATCGATGGTCAAAAATATCATGTGTCGCAGTTAAGTTTTCGCGCGGCGAATCGTGCCAAAAAACGTGAGTACAGTGGATGGGTCAAATTAGAAAAAACACTTATACCGTTTATAATTTCTTTTGATAAATATAATGCAGAACGCAAAGTATATCCGGTCAAGGTCGCGTTTTCATCAGACGGCGATGCACTGATTGCAGATGTCGCATTGGAAGGAACCAGCAAAATTCCGATAGATTTTATATTAAAGGGTGATATTCCAGATGTTACACCAATCGGTGAATTTTTAGGAATAAAACTGCCAAAAATGCCGGAAATAAGTGTTAATATTGCCGGTGGTTTTGGGCATGAAAAATTGACATTACATAAATCTTCGATTGCCGTCCGGGGCAGTGATATAACAATTTCTGGGACAATCGATTGGTCCAAGAAAATTACAGATATAAATGCAAATTTATCATCAAAAAGAATTAATTTGTTGGAATTGTTCCCAGAAATATACAGGTCTAGCAAACACCCTGCTAACTATAAACCAAACGTGTTTAAAGATATGCCGCTGTTTGGATCGTTCTTGTATAATAAAAGGATAAATCTTAATGTGGATTTGGGGCGTTTGATTGTGTATCGCAATTTATCATTGGATAATATGAAGGTTGGTGCACGTGTTCGTGATAATATTATTAGAATAACCGCAAATACTGTATTTGCCGATGGAAATATAAAAGCGGCCATAGATGGCAATATAGAAGCATCGGGAAAAATGAATTTGGAAATGGGCGGTATCGGGCGCGGTATAACGATTGGAAAATTATTAGAACAAATAAATACAAATAATTTTATTTCTGAATTACCGGTGGATTTTGAAATATATGTTCGGGCATCGGGTTCCGATATGTCCCAGATTATGAAAACTATAACGGGCCCGGTTCGTGTATATTCGTCAAATCCGGGATATGCTCATTCTGATTTGGTTGCATACATGTATGGGGCAGATTTCTTGACTACTTTGCGCCACAATATTCAAGATATGTTTTCTTCGGAAAAGAAATATGACCAAATGAAGATAAATGGTGTGGTTGCAAATCTTAAACTGCGAAATGGGTTGGCGGAAACGCGTAATGGTGTTGCAATTGAAACAAATGCGATTGACATCATGTTAGATGGCAGTTTAGATCTTGGGCGTGAAGAAATGAAACTTTCTTTAACAACAATACCTGTGCGCGGGATAAAACTTTCGTTATCTGGGAATGTTGTTAACACTATCGTTATATCGGGCAACTTGGCCGAACCAGATATTAGTATAAGTGGTGCTGCCGTTGCCGGCAAGGCATTGTCGGCAACTGGACTTGGGCTTTTGCTTGCACCACTTACCGGTGGTATCGGTCTGGTTGCGGGTGCGGGTGTAGGTCTGTTGGCCGGAGATTTGTTAAGTAATTGGTTGGCGGATGACCACCCGTGTGGAACTGCCTTGAAAAAAGGCGCACCGGCGCATCGTGGCGACCCAGAATGGTTGGATTTACCTGTTATTGACCTTGCTAATGGGGTTATAAACCCAAAATCTGGGCAGGTTTCAGATAAATAATTTTTTGTATGCTTTTACCCTTGCACCGAATCGGCATTTTTTGATAAAATCACCCCTGAGAATGTTGGGAAGGAATTAAAAAAAAGAAAGATAACAGGAGTGTAAAAATGGAATTTTCTGTGTTTCGTCAGGTTTTAATCCGGGCATTGGGGCACATGCAGTCGATTGTTGAAAAACGTGCGACCTTGCCGATTTTGATGAATGTGAAATTGGATGTTGGCGATGATTTGGTTTTGTCTGCGACAAATGTAGATTTGGAATTGGTTGAACATGTGGCTGCTGATGTTACATTGGGGGGCAAGATTACTGTCCCGGTTCAGATGTTGTACGATATTGTCCGTAAATTACCTGATGATGCCGAGATATCTTTTAAACAATCAGGTGATTCGCTTGTGGTGGCCAGTGGTCGTGCCGTATTTCATTTGCCGACATTGCCGGCGGAAAATTTCCCGGCCATGGCGGGCAGCAATCTGACCACAAAATTCCAAATGACAACGGGTGATTTGGCGCACCTTATCAACCAAACAAAGTTTGCAATTCCAACGGATGATGTGCGTTATCATTTGGGCGGAATTTATTTCCATATATCAAATGATGATGGCAAGGCCAAATTGACCGCGGTTGCAACAGATGCCCAACGTATGGCGCTGTGTGCGATGGATGCCCCGGCGGGTTCGGTTGAAATGCCGTCTGTTATTTTGCCGCGCCGTGTGATTGGTGAATTGTCTAAATTGTTAGAAGATGCGACCGTTGACGATGTCAATGTCGAATTGTCCGATACCAAGGCGCGTTTCACAATCGGTGCCGCCATTTTGACAAGTAAATTGGTCGATGCGCAATATCCAAACTATCGCGTTGTTATACCAAAGGGTAATGACAAGATTGCAATTATGGACAGAAAGCAATTCTTGAACGCGGTCGATTTGGTTTCTGTGGCCAGTATTGACAAGACGAAGTCTGTTCAATTGACTTTCTCGATGAACAAATTGGTTGTCAATGCATCCAGTCCAGATGCCGGTACGGCAACACAAGAATTGGATATTGAGTATAATGGCGATGCTTCGTTCAGTGTAACATTTAATGTTAAATTCCTTATGGATGTGGCAGGCCAGGTTGAAGGTGAAAAATTCCAGATGGAAATGCAAGACCCGCTTTCGCCGACAATTATTCAATCCACAAACAAGGATACAGATGCATTGTTCATTTTGATGCCAATGCGTATGTAGGGAATGTGTCAATAAGTAAAAACGGCGCGAGTCTTTCGCGTCGTTTTTATTTTTGTTTGGAATTTAATTTTGTATAAAATTCATTTACAATTTTTTGCATGCGGCCATCCATGTATTTTTTGATGTTAACTGCATAATCGTGCGGAACACCAAACCTTATTTCTGCCAAACCACCCGCGATGCATGCCAATGTGTCGCTGTCGCCACCAATGGAAATCGCACCGCGAATTGCATCAACAAAATCGGTTGCATCTAATGCCGCAATCAATGCCATTGGAACAGAGTTTTTACACGTGTAATAAAATTTATTATATGTTGGCCGTATATCATCCAATGTTTGATATAAATTGTAATCGTATTTTCCTAAAACATATTCTTTAATTTTTTGAACAGGTGTTCGAAATTTTAACATGTATGCGGTGTCTATATATGCGCAGGTTGCGGTTAAACTTTCGGGATGATTGTGTGTTGTTGATGTTAGTTCGATTGCGTGGGACATGCCCTTATCATAATCATCAAACATAATTGGCACAGGTGACATGCGCATAATACAACCATTTGTGTTGGCATTATACGCCTGTTTTGTCTCCAACCATTTTGTAAATCCCGGACTGAACGCAGATATTTTTCCGTTTTCAAATCTTTGGTCTTTGTATCGACGTCCCCATGCCAGTAAATATTTTTCCGGGTGTCCACCGTGCAGTACCCAATCTGCCGTGGCGCAGGTTAATACACTGTCGTCTGTGGTATGACAGTCATTGTGCCAAAGTTCAAAATCTTTGGTTTTTATATTGTGAAATTCAAAACGTGAACCGACGACATCGCCGATTATTGCGCCAATCATGGTAATCAGTTTAAATTAGTTTATTTTATTGTCAAACAAAAACGGCGCGGTGCGCCGTTTTCTAATTGCCAAGCATTTTATTACGGGCAAACCGCAATTTGATTTAAAACATTTTGAACATCGTCATTTATAGACACGGTTACCTCGCGATTTAAACCGTCCCGATATGTCCAATAAAATGGCGATTGAGCAAATTCCGGCGAAGCGTTCCATGCTTCGACAAACGGTGCCAACATGGCCGTAAACCATTGACGACCACGACACAGACATCCATTACGCACATCGGCAATGACCGCTGCGGTTGCGGATTCTGGATATTTTTCGTCTAATTCAACATCGCTCATCATCAAACAACGTTCACCGATGTTATAGAAATTCGCATCGTCTGACATAAACTTGTAAATTAAACCATCCGATGCGCCGGCGTTCTTTAATGAATACTTCATGCCTTCGATGCAGCAGGCACGTGCGGAACTCATCAACATTTTGTAACGTTCCACTAATGGCGCGGCGGCGGCGAAATTGGCATCCAGTTCACCATTGCAATTTGCCGACGATAAAAGTTCGTACATTTTATCAGCACGAATCTTTGGGCTGCGTGGCGACACAGTTTCGCGAATAATCGGTTTGCGGCGCCAGATATTGCATTCAGTTTCCGTTTCAAATGGGCACCCGTCATCCCCAAATGCGGCGCGAATTGGCACAGACAAATCTTGGGCAACATATTTTGGGTTCGGAGCGAATGTAGGCGCAACCGGTGTATCGCAAGGCTGTTCGGCAACAACCGCAGGCGCGCCATCCAACCACAGGTTTTCAGATGGTCGTTGCGGTGTCAACAGGTCTTCAATGCGTGCGCGCGTTGCCGCGGCTTCATCCATAGTGTCATTATATAATTCGACCAATTCAATATCGTTTGGATTGTCCGGTTCCCGCAAATAAAGTTCGGGCAGGTCGGACAACATCCAATCACGAAAATCTTTTTTCTGGTAGTTGGATATAGAATCATCCCAAAGCGGAACGCCGTTTTTCCAACTGACTGTTTTAGGATATGTGCGTGGATGATATTCGCCATTTGTTCCGTCCCAAAGCGGTGCACGGTCATCGGCCGGTACAGGTTTGATAGACAGTAATTTGACATTACGCATCGGGGTCAATTTAGATGATGCTGATGATGTTTTAACTGTCCCAAGTACAATTGGTTTGTATTCAGTAGCCGGTGCGCCATAATCAAACCAAGAATATTCGGTTTGTTCGGTTTCATATACCGGTTCCGGTTCATAGCAATTGTCGCCCGTACATTCGGACGCCATTGCGGTCGCAAAGCTGCATACGCAAATCATTGACGACAAAAATAAAATTTTGCTTTTCATAATTTGAATTATATCACAAATTGCATGCGAAAAAAAGAATAAAAAACTTGCGTTTTTGGGATGTTTTTTATATCCTTAGCCCGTTATAAATAAAACCAAGAGGATTTAAAATGGCATCTGTAACAGCAAATGATATGCGTGTGGGTTGGGTTATTTCCCATAATGGCCGTCGTTATACTGTAACTTCAATAACCAAAGTAAAACCGGGCAAGGGTGGTGCATTTGTTCAGGCCGATTTGCGCGATATCGATTCGGGTAACAAAGGTGGCGATCGTTGGCGCGCCGAAGACAAGGTCGAAAAGTTGATGGTTGAAGACCGCGATTGTCAATATCTGTATTCCGATGGAACAGATGCATATTTTATGAATTTGTCTGATTACGAACAGTTTACTATGCCGATGGATTCGCTGGGCGAGCAAGTTAAGTTTTTGGCCCCCGATATGACGGTTAAAACAAACTTTGTCGAAGGTCAACCGGTGTCTATGTCTTTGCCGAAAACTGTTATTGCAACTGTTGCGGAAACTGAACCCGCGTTAAAGGGC
>JAEEGL011843537.1_pt1 | contig 31582 bp, 26 predicted proteins | sample 9134231 | NCBI WGS metagenome assembly JAEEGL01 (sample SAMN16246548, study PRJNA631951) | gut metagenome | biome: gut microbiome; feature: rumen; material: fiber-attached | host: Bos | place: Iran: Karaj | collected 2018-10 | reverse complement strand
ACGATTCAGAATTTGAGGGATTTATACTTGATATGAAACACAAAGGCAAAGCGTGCAAATGTATACATGTTAGTAAAAAGCAATTGTTTGCAGAAAAAGCGGGATTTAGCCACTATCCCGTCAAGACGGATGAATGGTTGTCGGTTAACGATTTGGTAAAAGACAAAGATTTTCCAGGCGGTTTCTATAAAAAAATCAGTGATGCAATGATCAAGTTTGAACATGATCCAGAATTTGAGGGATTTATACTTGATAGGAAAAGCGGTAATAACTCATGCAAATGTATACATGTTAGTAAAAAACAATTGTTTGCAGAACGGGCTGGATTTGATCAGAAACAAACAAAACGGCAATCATTACGAAAAGGCATAAAAGTAGTTAGTGCAAAGAGTGCGGTGCAGAATATTGAAAACAGCATCAAACCAGATGACCAGCATGAGATGTAAAAAAAAGTGGAATTAGTATTAAAAAAAACACCGCTTCACGCGGTGTTTTTTTGTGGCGCATATTGTGCAATTTTTGATCAAATAGGTTGTATTTTGGAAAGAAATAAAATTGTTTCTGCAAATTTTGTGATATAATAGCCATCAAAAAAAGAAAGGTTTATAAAAATGAATATCGTTTTTTGTCACGGTGTTATGGGACCAGATGAAAAGTGGCGCGCCTATGATACGACATTTGGCTGGAAAAACTGGTTACAATTTATGGTTGAACTTAGACATGATATCATTATGCAAACACCAAAATTTCCGCATGCCCACGCATTGCTAATGAAATACGATGAATGGGAAAAGATAATGGACCATCAAGAGATAAATGGAAACACTGTTCTGATTGGACATTCAGCTGGTGGTGGTTTTGTGCTGAAATATTTATCAATGCACCCAGAATTAAAGGTTCGTCAGGTTATATTGGTTGCACCGTGGATTGATACAGAAAATTTTCAACCGTTTGGATTTTACAAAGATTTGAAGTTAAATAACAATCTCGTGACACAAGCAGAGTTAGGTATTGATTTAATGATTTCTGATGACGATATGCCACATATAAAAAGCAGTTTTGAAAAAATAACGAAAAACATATCGGACATTCGTGTTCATAAATTTTCCGGCCGAGGGCATTTTATTGATGCGGAATTACCAGAAATTATGCCGATAATAAAGTTTTAGTAATTTGACAAGTTTCGAATTCGTGAAAGTATTGGAAACCTAACAAAAAACCGCAAAATGCGGTTTTGTTTATTTTGGCAGTCCCAATGGGGTTCGAACCCATGTCGCCAGAATGAGAATCTGGTGTCCTGGACCACTAGACGATGGGACCATGTTTTTCGTATTCTATATTCGCTGTTTCGTTTTTGCAATAAAAATTATATAAAGTCAATTTTACCGGGCAGAAAGATTTTCAAAAAATTTGTACTCTTGAATCTGGCTGTTTTGAAAATCATTAATTGCTTGTACAATTTTATCGGATGTGTCTGGCGCAAGGAAGTAAGTCAAATGTTCCAATGTGAAAGCTTCAATTTTTTGATTTTTTCCATGTTGTATTTAATCTTGGTATATGGTAAAATATACGCATAAGGAGTGAGCTTCACATGAAAAGAACAATCGCGTTTTTTGTACTTGTGTCAATGGGATGTATTTCTGCAAATGCACAAGATATTGATTTAGAAAATGCATTGCGCTCGACATATACCGCTTGTGTCGGTATTGATGATGCGTTGCATGATATGAAGGTAAAAGCTGGTATAAATGCCGCTGTCACCGGTGTTGGGACAGGATTGGGAATTGGTGCTGTCGCAACTGGTATAGCGAAAGCAAAAAACGATAGCGAAATTGAAGCAAAATATGCGACTATGGAAAATTTGGCTTATAGTGCAGCTGGAGATAGAGAAGTATTGGACAAAGAAGAATTCATTGCTAAGGTAGGAAATAAATTGGGAAAGGGCAAAAACTCAAAAGATGAATTAGAAGAAAAAAGCAAAAAACTTGGTAATTGGCGTACAGGTTTGTTGGCTGCAAATACAGCAACTAATATTGCTGGGGCTGCTATTTCTGGTACAAATAAAGTTGATAAATCTTTGGAAGAACAGATAGATGATTGTAAGTCATCTGTTAAAAATTTGAAAAACGCAATATCAAATGCAAAATTTAACGGTGAAGATGTTTCAGAAGCTACACAGATAGCAAATGCATGTGGTGATTTTGCGTATGTGGATATTAGCAAAATAAACAGTCGTGCAAAAGGCAGTATGACATCGTCTATTGTTGGTGCGGGTACTGGTGTTGTGGGAACAATAACCAGTGCGCTGGCAAATTCGGATAAAGTACGCAATGACGACAATCGTAAAAAAGAAAAGAATTTAAACACTTCAGCAAATGTTTTAGCGGCTGGCAGTACTGTGGCATCTGCGACTGCGACCGCATTTAATGCCGCACAAATAAAAGCGATAAAAGATGTTGCAGAAATCGCATCAAAATGCACGGGGGTATTAAAATGAAAAGATTGTTTTTAATATTATCGTTAGTGGTGCTGGATTTTTACACTTTGCCAACAATGGCTGATGACGTGATTTATGTTTCTCCAGATATTGCACGTGCAGCAATAGAAAAACATTTTAGTCATATTGTTTCTAATAATTCTGATAATTTTACAAGTGATTCCGATGATGCGATTGTTTTAGGCAGTGTCATAGGAGCATACAATGAGATGTTGAAACAAAATGATGGTTTTGTATCTGTAGATGGTGTTGTGGATGTTTGTAATATTGCGTATAACAATTTGCAACCCAAAGTGGAAGGAAGTCAGGATAATGATTTTTCTGATGAATGTGTGAGTTTTGCGATAGATTTGGTTACGGAACAAGCTCAAACCGATAATAATTGCCTTTATACGGTAAGTAAAGTTAATGGTTCACAAATGCATATAAAGTATGCAAATAAAAATGGAACGGGTTTTATAAGACACAACGGCGGTATACCATGGCGTTTTCTGAATCCTGGTGCATTAAGAGGAAGTTCTTTACAGTGTGCATCAATATACACTAAGCCAAATGGTTATTTTGCTGTGTTTGAAAGTGCAGAAATCGGAAAAAAAGCTTTGCATTTAGTTCTTACTGGGGATGCATATAAAGGCAAGACAATTGCTAAAGCAATGGAACAATATGCGCCATCTAAAGAAAATAACACCGCGCAATATATAAATAATTTAAAAAACAAGGGGATTAATGTTAATAAAGTTTTACCTAATTTGACGCAATCAGAGTGGAACCAACTTGAAGAAGCTATAATGACACTTGAAGGTTGGTATAAAGCTGGTACGGTAGAACAGTTTTAAAACAGATACCGCCCGAATGGGCGGTTTTTCAGAACAATAAAAATATATAAAATTTATTCTTGTCCATCAAACAGTCCCGTTTTGCGGGCAACATCCCACCAGTATTCAGAAAATACCGGACGTTTATATCTTTCTGCCCATGGTTTCATAAAGTCAGAATAATGTAAACAAACCAGATTATGTTTTAATTCATCTAACTCTGTTTCTGAATATATTTTAAATATACGAGATCCATGAGAAAGTTGAAAGTTGTATTTCAACGGCAAGAAAAATATACGTCCAACCAATGTCACATTTAATACATCTTGATCAGGATTTTTGAAATCATTTTCCATAGATGCTTTAATCCATTTTGGATAGAATTTTTCTTTTCTTATTTTATCAAGATCCATTAACAAGAAACCAGAATTTATATATTTGTCTGTTCTTGTAGGAACCGCTGCTATCACATTTTTACCCAAATCTAATTCATACACATCTATCAAATCATTAAAGAATATCATATCCATATCCGCGTAAATAATTCTCGATACATTGGGTAATAATTTCGGTAACATCAATCTGTACCACATCGCGACAGGCCAATTACGACGATTAGATTTATCAAAATCATGATTGCCATACACAAAGTGTACCTTTGAACCTGTACCTTTTGTAACATCACGCATAACATTTTGTAAATCTTTATCTACATCTTCGTTAATTACACAATACACATCATAATCACAGCGACCTTCTGATGCAATTAATAAGGATTTTAATGTGACGGCTGCCTTTTTGCATCCTCTTGCATCAAAGCAAAAAGCCACAGGTATTTTTTCAGGGTATTTTTTACGTGGTATTCTGGTTTGTCCAACTGTAGAAATCAGGCCGTGATATCTGACTTTATCTCTGTTTAGACGACGGGCGGCTCTGCTTTTACCACAAACCCCGGCGATTGTTGCACAAATTTGACGAAATTTACTGTATTTATACATGAAACAATCTCCTTTGATATATCAATTTAATCCTAGATAAAAAAACATATTAAGGCAAGTAAAAACGAATGTTTATACTGAAAGGCTCAAGCGGACGGCGTTTGCAGACCATTTCTAAAATTTCTTGATTTTAGGTCTGTTTTTAGTATAACTGGTTTACAAGTATCGGAGGCAGGGGAAATGTAAATAGGTATATAAAATGTCAGATCTTGAATCATTTATTAAATCATTAGAATTGGACACAACACTGACACTAAATGGAATAGAACCAGTTGTTTTATTAGACTATCAGTTAAGGGATAATCAGGCACCTATCCATGAACGTAAGTTTCTTGTAAACGATTTGCAACTTGATTCATCTTTGTTTTTAAATAAATGTGGTAATGTTTACCAAGTACCTAAAATCCCTCGTGTGTGTTTGAATACCAAATTAGAATTAGATTATTATGAATCAAAATTGGCGCAAATATGTAATGAATTTTCTCATTTTCAATTTGGTGGTATTTCGTTTACGTGTACCCATGATTATTGGTGGGGACCAGATCAAAAAGACAATGCGCGTGCCAAAGATATGTTTGAAAGATTGTACAGAATAAACATCAGCGATGTATATATTTCTCTTAATGAATTATGCAGTGTGGCAGATCACGAATCTTTGTTTACAGAAATAGATGATTTTTTTGTTACTGGTAATTACGATGATACCGTATTAACAATCTTGGATAATGATTTAACATACGATGCCAAAGGTTCTTGCGCAAAAAACGAATGTCATTTCAGACCCGTTTTTTGTATAGATCGTGGTGTTCCAGTAAAATATATAAAAAGGGTTAATGATAATAATGAAATATTTCGTTCGCGAAAATATGAATCTGAACAACGACATAAATATGCCGAACAACGAACATTAACTTTAAAAAAATTGGGCGAATATTACAAAACTAATAATCCTAATTATGACGCGACTATCGGGTATCCAACGGATATAGATTTTGTTGTAAAAACAGGATTGCGAGAATTTACATTTCTTTGTTATGATCGTTCGTCAATTAAGGGTAATTTTTTTATTACAAACGTTCGTTATGATAATGATGGAAATGATTTGAAATATATAATAAGAAAGTGTGATTTTCAAAATTTGCCAAAAACTATAAATGCTATACAATGTGCGCGTGTATCACATTTCAATAAAATGTATAATCCAAAAGTGCATTGATGATAAAAGAGTGAGATAAAACTGTAAAAACAAACCACAAAAAACAGGTGGTTTATTTTTTGATGGTTGTAATATCACGTGATTTTATGATAAAATTTACACAAAGGAAAATATAAATATGATTAAGAATAATAATGTTTCACCAGTGATTCCTGATGGATGGACTTTTTGGGTTCATAATACCAGTGTAGATCGTTGGAAATCTAAGGAAAATAATAGAAAGTTCGAAAGTGCAGGATAGGAGATATATATTTGGCATACTACTTTCGAACTCAGTGATAGATGGCAAAAAGTGTTGGTTTTCTCTACAAAAAATGTTCGACTCATTGCTGAAATCGAACAGTTTAGAATCTTGGTTGGAGCGCACGGATTCGAACCATGATAAAGAGAACCAAAATCTCTTGTCCTACCATTAGACGACGCTCCAATGACTGTGCTTATTATATATGGCTTTTTGAATTTTTCAATAACAAAATGAAAATTTTTGTAATATTTGATAAATATGCCCTTGACTTTATTGGAAGATATACATATAATCATTAAAGTTTTTAATGATTTAATTTTTTAATAATTCAAAGGTATAAGTATGACACATGAAGAAGTAACGCACTTGGTTGCTGAAAATATGCAGATTTTGGCGCGCTTTTCACGTCGTTTACAATCTGTTTTTGAAAATGGTTCTAAAAAATCACGTCAACAGATGTCTTTTTTAATACGTCTTTACTTGGTCGGAAAAATCAAGTTGAAAGATTTTGCCAATCGTGAGGCTATTTCTACCGCTGGACTTTGTGGTATTTTACGTAAATTAGAACAATCAAAATTGGTCGTACGTTCTGATGACCCGAATGACCATCGTGATGTTTGGTATGAAGTTTCTAAGTCTGGCAAAAATTTGGCTGAAAAATTAATAGATAAACGTGTTACGGCGCTTGGTGAATTATGTAAGGTTTTGCCCGAAGAAGACGAAGATAAACTGGCTGAATCTGTGAGAACAGTGAACGATATTTTGAAAAAGATGGAGGCTTTAAATGCGTAAATTTTTACCTGTGTTTTTTGGTTTGGTATTAATTGGGACAAACGCGAATGCTTTGGATTTATCATTAAAAGACGCGACTGATAAAATTGTCGCAGAATCTAATGATTTAAAATCTGCCGAAGCAAATGTTAAAAAAGCCAAGGCACAATTAAGTTCTGTTAATGCAAATCGTTGGATGTCCATTGATGGAAATGTTTCTTATATGAATTTTGTTGATCCTATACGTCCATTTTCTTCTGATGGTGTGCCGATTCCGTCAGAAATTGGTGCAATGTTAAATCATTCTTTGCCGATACAAATGGGTGATATACCAGATAATCTTTTTATGGCCAGTGTTCAGGTTACACAACCAATTTACACTTTTGGAAAGATTGGAAATGCGGTTGATGCATTGCATGATGCGATTGATATGTCTAAATCTGCCAAGGATTTGACATTACGCGAAGTTAAATATGCGGCGGCAAACCTTTATTGGACCGCGAAAATGACAGACGGTGTTGTTGCAGCCAGTCAGAAAAATTTAGATAACGCACGTGCGGCAAGAAAGAAATTGACTGCTGCGGGACGTGCTAATAAAAGCAATTTAATTAAAATTGAATCTGATATTGCGCGTAAAGAAATAGATTTGTCAGATGCTTTGTTTAATCGTGATACTGCGTACAGAATGTTGAAGATTATGGCAGGTATCGATGTTGAAGAAGATATTGTTTTGACTGATGATTTCCCAGATTCTTTTGAACCGCTAGAAGCGAAAGAATTAAAATCTAATCCTGAATGGGATATTTATAAAAAACAAATAGAAATGTATGAAGCAAATGCTTCTTCTAAACGTGCTGGTGCATATCCTACATTAGCTGCGGTTGGTGAATATTCTTATTACACACTTGGTAATGATGTTGGAAGCGTTTTTGAACATGATGGCGGGCAATCTGCATATGTTGGATTGGCATTACAAGTGCCTTTGTTTAATGGCGGGTTGCATTCTGCAAATGCGACAATAGAAGCAATGAATGCAGAAAATGCACGTCAAAATTTAGATAAATCAAAGAAACTTAAAACCGAAGAATATAATACCGCAGTAAATAAATATAAACATCTTTGTGAAGATTTAGACAAATTATATGAAGCACATACCCTGGCACAAAAGGCTTATGATGTGTCTGTAAACAGATTTGCTGCTGGTCAAACTTCGGCTATTGAATTGTCGGATGTTTCAAGTGCTTTATATCAAATGGATATGGCTGTATTAAGCGCGAAGTATAATATTTTGATGGCAAAAGAATCAGTGAAAAAATTGGGTGAATAAAATGATAAATACTAAAAAATTGGAACAAATTATCAAAAATTTGAAAACACCAAAATCTAAAAAGATTATTTATACAACGATAATTGTGTTGTCTGTATTATTTGTTGGATACAGATTTTATTCTGTTATAAAAGAAAACAATTTCAAGGTATTTAACATTGTCAGAAATAATATGGAAAACGGTACACCAGTAGAGATTTTAACAATACAAAAAACAAACGGTATTTTGTTGGAACCTTTAACAATAAAAAACAATATGGGCTTTGTTTCTGGTGCACGGGTATCTGCGTTTAAATCAGGACAAAAGATAGGTGATTGTAAGATAGCGTCTGTATCAAACAACATAGATTTAGATACCGGTATGCACATAATTAAAACATCAAAATGTAAGGACGGTTTACAATATGTCGAAAAAGAAAAGAAAGGCTTTTATGTCCCTGTGTCCGCAATACATGGAAACACTGTGTTTGTGATGGACGGTGATGTCGCACATATTCGTGAAATCGTGATAGAAGACAGGGATGCACAAAATGTATTAATTAAATCTGGATTAAATAACGGTGATGTTGTTATTTTATCCGCTGTCACAGAAAACGAAAAAGTTAAAGTCATAGAATAAGTAAAGCAAAGGAAAATAAAATGTTAAAATTCTTTATTCGTAAACCAGTCACAACAATAATGTTTGTTTTATTCTTTGTGATATTGGGTATAGTGTCTTTCCCAAAAATGAATATAGAAAGAACGCCTTCGGTTGATTTTCCGTATGTGACGGCAACATTTATTTATCCTGGGGCATCAAGTGCCGAAATAGAAACTCAAGTTGTGAAAAAAGCTGAAAATGCTATATCAGAAGTGTCCGAGATTAAGAAAATTTCTTCGCAGATATATGAAAATATGGCGTACGTTATTTCTGAATTTAATCTGGGAGTAAATGTTGATGACAAAGCAAATGAAGTCAAAGCAAAAATAGATGGTCTTGCTAATGAATTTCCAGATGATTTGAAACAACCTTTGATTGCTAAATTGAACCCGTTACAAACACCTGTATTAGATATTGTTATTCGTGGCGGTAATCCGCGTGATATTGAAAAATATGTGACAGATACACTTTCAAATAAAATTACTGCTATCAAAGGTATTGCATCTGTAAATACTTTTGGTGGTTTACAACGTGCAGTGCGTATTGCAATGGATCCTGATTTAATGGCTGCATATGGTGTTACAATCACAGATATTGTTACCGCTGTTGCAACGCATAATTTAAATGTTCCTGGCGGAAAAATAGAAACAACCATGAATTCTGAAAATGTTCGATTCATAGGTGAATTTCAAAATGTAGAAGATATTGCTAATCTTGAAATTACAACAGTAGAAGGGGAAACATTTAAGTTATCTGATGTGGCTTCTGTGACTGATGCTGCCCGTGATATAGAAAAAGGTGCATTACATAATGGTGAAAATGTTGTTATTTTGTCTGTGGTTAAAGCAAGTGATGGTAATGCAATAAAAATTGCAAATGCATTGCGTAAAAAATTACCAGAATTACAAGCTGATTTACAAAGTCATTTTAATGGCGCAACAATGGAAATTGTGTCTGATTCTTCTGTTCATGTATCACAAGACACAACAAGCACAATTTATGGCATTATCTTAGGTGTTATATTTACAATTATTGTTTTGCTTTGTTTTACACGTAATTGGCGTTCTACTATTATCGCAGGTGTGGTTATTCCAGCATCTTTGTTGTCAGGCTTCTTTTTAATGAATGGTTCAGGTTTTACAATAAATACAATGACTCTTTTGGCGTATGCTACGGCTTTGGGAACATTGGTATCAAACGCGATTATTTTGATTGAATCTGCGCTTTCTGAATTGCGTGCTGGAAAAACACCAGAAGTTGCGGCAGAAGAAGGAACAAAGAAAGTGGCTGTGCCGGTATTGGCGGGTGTAGGAACAAACGTTGTTGTGTTTTTACCATTGGCATTTATGGGTGGAATTGTTGGGCAGTTTATGTTGCAATTTGGTATGACAGTTGTGTATTTAACTTTGTTATCTTTGTTGTTTTCGTTTACTTTGACACCAATGATGATTGCAAAATTATTGAAATTGTCGGCAAATAAACAGACAAAAAAAGATACAAAACAAATTAAAGAACAAGATGATAAATCACGTCTTCACAAATGGTATGAATATCAACAAAAACGTCCATGGTTAGTAATATTAGGTGCTTTTGCGGTATTAATTTTGTCTGCGCAATTATTAAGATGTGTTGGAAATGAATTTTCACCCTCTACTGATGCGGACGAAATAACAATTACCGCACGCGCGCCGATGGGAAGTGTGTATGCAAAGACAGAATCTATTGCCAAAGAAATAGAACAGCGTGTTTCTAAATTCCCAGAAGTAAAATCTGTAACAACAAAAATAGGTGACAAAGGTGTACAAAACATCAGTGTTAAATTATCTTTGGTGGAACTTGATAAACGCGGAATAAGTGATAAAAAACTAGCACAAAAAATATTGCCAGAATTGGCAGATATTGTTGATGCCGAAATCCAAATTCGTGCTGGTGAAAATATAAGTGGTTCCGGCTTTAATTCGGATATGGTATTGAATATTTATGGTGATGATGATGAAAAAAGAAACGAATATGCAAACGAAATAGTAAAAACAATAAACAAAATAGAAGCTGTGCAAAGTGCAGTTTTAGCGCAACAAACACCTGCTAATGAAATTCGTTTTATTCCAAATATAGAACAAATGAATTTTTGGGGTGTAAAAAATGTGACAGCTGGTTCTACTTTGCGTACAGCTATTTTCGGAAATGATACATACAAATACAAAGAACAAGGTGATGAATATCCGATGATTTTAGAATTTGATAAACAATTCAAAAAACGTTCTATGTTTGATAGTGTTTATGTAAATTCTCACAAAGGTATGGTCGCGCTTTCTCAATTGGGTGACTTAGAAAGTGTTCCAGCGACATCAAATATTTATCGTATAAATAAAAATCGTGTAACAGAAATAGATATCAATATTGGTAAATCTACTGTTGGTCCTGTTCAGGCACAAATTCAAAAAGAATTAGATAAAATAAATTGGGAATATGGATATGGTGCATCTTTTGCAGGTATGTCAGAAATCCAAGATGAATCTAATTCTGAAATTGCACAAGCTTTCTTGTTAGCAACAGTTTTAACATTCATGTTATTGGCTGCGATAATGAATTCATTTATTCATCCATTGACAATTGCAACATCTATTATCACCAGTTTTGCAGGGGTGTTTATAATGTTGTTTTTATCAGGGGCATCGCTGAATGTTGGTGCTTTATTGGCATTTATTATGTTGGTTGGTTTGGTGGTTAATAACAATATTTTGGTGTTGGAACCAACTGTTGTTCGGGTACAACGTGGTGAAGATGCTAGAAAAGTATTGTGGGCTGAGTTAATGGATAAAAAGCGTATGATTTTAATGACAACGATAGCGATTGTTGCTGGTATGTTGCCACAGTTGTGGTCTAATGATGGTATGAAGGTTGCAATGGGTGCAGTTATGATAGGTGGTATGTTGGCATCATTAATTTGGACGTTTACATTGACACCGGCTATATTCTTTGTTATGGAAAAATTGCGCAAAAAATTAAAAAAATAAGGACCTGTTATGCAAGAAATAAGATTTTGTAAACCAGAAGGTAAATATTGGTTTTTAAGTCCTTTGGCTGCATTCTCAATAAAAATGTCTGTCGATGGAAAGCAATATATTTTTCCAAGCGTAGAACATTATTACCAAGCAATGAAATTTTATGCGTCTGATTCACGGTTTGAAGAAATTTTAAAATTGAAAGATCCAGATGATGCGCGCTTGTTAACCAAGAAGCCAGAATACAAAATAAATCGCAGACTAAATTTTGATGAAAAGAAATTTGATATAATGCGTGATGCTTTGTATGCGAAATTCAAACAAAATCCAGATGCAGCAGAAATGTTAAAATCAACAAAAGACGCGATTTTAATAAAATCATGCCCAGTGTGTTATAAATGTGGATTTGGCGAAGGCTGTGGTAAAAACAGAATTGGACATTTTTTAATGGAAATTCGTTCAGAACTTCAAAAATGATTGATATATTCTGTCAAACATATTACGATTTGCCCCAAAAGGTGAAAATATGCTAAAAAAAGAAAATGTGGTAGTTTTTGATTTTGATGGGACTTTGTCGGCTTCGGATAGCAATTTGGAATTTTTTAAGTATTGTTTTAAACATTCTTTGCGTCCTTGGTTTTATATTCCATGTGTAATTGCTGGTTTAATCGGGAAACGATTAAACCCTGGTGGCATTTGGTGGCGTGAAACAATTCGTAATTTTATTACACCAAAAATAGTGCACGATTTTTCAAATGAAGTTATAAAATCTCATAAACGCAATCGTTTTGGGTGGGCAAAAGAGCAGGTAGCAAAAGAAAAAAGCGCTGGAAACAAAGTTGTCCTGATTTCTGCCAGTCCTGATTATTTAATACCCAAATTAGTCGCAGATATGAAATTTGACGCTGTTTTTTGTTCGCAAATGCACGCGGAAAAGCCGTATAAATACAAATTTTTATGCTGGGGTAAAAACAAAGTTATTGCGTTAGACAAATGGGCACGCGAAAACAAATATATTCCAAATGTAATTCGTGCTTATTCGGACAGTAAATCGGATATGCCAATTATGGAAATAGCCAAAGAACAGGTTTGGATTGATTCAAAAACCGGATTGCGTAAATAGAATAAAACCGCTTTTTTTTAGATCGTTTTTGTGGTATAATTGACCCAAGAGATGAAGAAAATTTTTGTAAAATTTTTCTTGGTTGTTTTATATGCCACGACAGCATCTGTGGCGGATGCCGCAATATCTCGTACAATACCGACAAAAGGTGGCACAGAAAGTACCGGAACAGAAAAGTCTGTTTCTTCTGCTGCTATAAATCGTGCCACGGTTTCGCGTGGTGTAGTGCGTACAAAAAATGTCGATACTTCGACATCAAAAAGTGCGGTTTCGCGTTCAGTTAATACCAATACACGAAAAGTTAATGAACGTACATCATTAAGTGATGCTGTAAACAATACGGGACGTAGCGCTCGTACCGAAGCAGCCAGCATAAACAATAACCCTGCTGTTCGTCGTGCAGGATTGGTTTTACGACCATCTACCGCGGAAGTTGGTGGACGCGCGACAATTGGGAATACGGATATTCAAACAGGATCAAATATCGATGAGCAGGTGCGTTCTATAAAATCACGTGCTTCTATTTTTTCTACAAATAAACAAAAACCAGTAACCGCAGAATCTTTGGCTGAGGCAAAAGATATGTTGGAAAAACCATCGGAATTAAATAAAACATGTCAACAGCAATATAATGAATGTATGGATCAATTCTGTTCCGTGGTTGATACAAATCAAAAAAGGTGTTCTTGTTCTTCTAATTTGTCAAAATATTCCAAAGCTCAAGAAGCTGTTGAAGATGCAAATGCTGAATTAAATGAAATCGCACAGCAAATTCGTTATGTCGGTTTATCAGCAGATGAAATACGTGCGATTATGTCAGCGACTGAGGCTGAATTGCAAATGACCAGGACCAAGGATAATACAAAAAACCGTTCTTTGTTGGATGATATTGCTGATATGATAAAAGATCCGACATCGTCAACGATTTTATACAGTTCTTCGACAGATTCATTGATGGATATAGATTTTGATTTTTCATCTGATTCTTTGGATGGTCTGGACATATTTGGTTTAGATTTATTTACTTCTTCAAATGATATTTCATTGAAACGTGGAACTGCCCTTTATAACGAAGCAAAAAAGCGTTGTAAGACTGTTCTTAACCGTTGTAAGGATGCAGGGGGGGCAGAAAATCAAATTTCTGGAAATTATGATTTATTGATTGCGAAAGATTGTGCGTCTTATGAACAAGGGTTAGAAAAATTAAATGAAAAATTAAAAAATAATGTTCGCAGTGCGAATATAATGTTGCAAAAAGCACGTCTTGCAGTATTGCAGAATAAAAATGAATACGATGCCAAAGAATGTGTTGGTGCGCTGGAAAATTGTATGCTTGATGATATGGTGTGTGGTGATGATTACGTAAAATGTCTTGATCCGACCAAGGTTTATATCGATGAAAATGGCGAAGTAGTTTTGGGACGTAATTTGGCAAATATAACAGCCATGATGTTAAATTATGATAATACAAAAATTAATACTGATTTTATTAAAAGTGCAATAGGTACCACAGATTGCAGCAGAGCTGATGGTTCTTGTATTGTAAATTATTTAATGTCTAAAATTGGTACGGGTCAATCACTCAAAGAAGGTGGATTATGCAGACCTGTATTAGATAAATGTCAATATTACACCTATGAAAAAAGCGGAAAAAATTCGACATATGTTCCATATAACGAAGTCGTGGTCAGTTATATACAACGTGCAATGGTAAACATCAAAGCCGCTCAATCAAGAATTATAGCTGATTATGCTTTAAAATGTTTTTCGGATGTTGGTGAATGTTATAATCAACAAAATACTCAGGTTACTTCATGGACCACTGTCGCAAGTGTTGATAATATTTATCATGTATTAAAAGGTACATGTTATAATGTCGCATTGACATGTGGTTATGCTGTGTTTGTAAATGATATAGAAATGGGACAAAAAATTAATAAGGTTACAAGTGATTATTATATAGATGTTGGTGTGTTAGAAAATCAAGGTTCTGGTTTAAGTCCAGAAGATGCGGATTGGCAACAGGTACGTTCGCCGACTGCCGAAGAGAAGAAAGAAGCAGATTTAAGACAAAAAGATGCGCTTATTTATGGTATTTCTGAAATGTTCTACCAATCTTTGCTTTGTCCGGATAATTCATCGTTTACTGAATATACTCAAGAAAACGCACCTGCGGGAGACAGAGATTCTTATATCAATGACAGATGCAGATGCAACAAGGGTTATTTTGCATGGGGTTCAACATGTGTATCAGAATGTCCAGATGGCACGTTTGGGGTTTCATCATATCGTTCTTGCAAAACGGAACGACCAGATACAGGTTGTGACTATGTATACAATAATACTTGTGTGTTGGTATGTCCAACTGCCTCAAAGTATAAATATGATGATGGGGCGGGGTATTACACATGTTTATCAGTATGTCCTGCTGCCGCGCCAACTCCTGGTACTGATGATGTATGTGGACAATAATTTATTTACCGTCTTTTAACAATTTTTCCATAAATTGATTGTGTGTTTCCAACTCATCTGCAGGTATATCAAATGTACGGTGTGGAAAATCTGCCCCAATCTTTGGGGTTTTTAAAAAAGCATCGTGCTGTTTATCCATTAATTCATGTATATCAATTGCTGGTGCAGTATTTTCTAATTCTACATATACATGTGCCAAAATTTCCGCGTCAATTAACGCACCATGAGCGTCAGCACGTGCGGTTAATGATACACCAAACCATTTTGCCAACGCATCCAGAGTGTAAGATTTAGGACCAAAAACGCGATTTCGTGCGATTACAATAGAATCTAACATTTGAGAACGAGGAATAGGCTTTAAATTTAATTTTTCCAATTCATAATTAATAAAAGGAAAGTCAAAGTCTAAACCATTATGTGCCACAATTGGAGAATCACCAATAAATTCCAAAAATTTCGGTGCAATAACAGACATCGTAGGTTTGTCTTCCAAAAATGCATTTGATATTTTATGCACCATATAGGTTTCTGGTGGAATTATTTTACCTTCTGGGTTAATATATTCGTGGAAAGTGTTATCTGTTAATTTGCCATCAATTAATTCAACTGCGCCAATTTCAATACACCGGTCACCCCGCATGTATTCAAAACCAGTCGTTTCTATATCAAAGCAAATTATACGCGACATATCTTTCCTGTTTATTAAACAAAACGATTGTATAGGAAAGTTTTATAAATTACAATATGGAAAATAGAAAAAATGTCCATGGATTATATGAGCGATTTAAACAATGAACAAAAGACGGCTGTAACTACGGTTGACGGGCCGATTTTGGTTCTTTCTGGTGCTGGTACTGGAAAAACACGTGTATTAACATCCAGAATTGTACATGTTTTATCTAATAACTTGGCGCGCCCATGGGAAATATTGGCTTTGACCTTTACTAACAAGGCAGCAAATGAAATGCGGTTTCGTGTTGCACAATACGAAGAAATATCCCATTTTTGTGGTGATTTGTGGATGGGGACCTTTCATTCAATATGTTTGCGTATTTTGCGTGCGAATTACATGATTGCGGGCTTAAATCGTGATTTTTTGATATATGGTGAAGATGATCAGAAATCTGTATTGAAACGCATAATGAATAATTTGGGGTTAGACACCAAAGAATTTAATCCAAATGATTGGGTTGATAAAATATCTAATATCAAAGACAAAGGTGTGGTCGATTTTGATAAAATGAATTTGTCTCAAATTACACAAAAAATATTGCGCGCATATAATGAAGAGTTGGCACGATTAAATGCTGTTGATTTTGGTGATATTATTTTGTTTGTTTTAAAAATGTTCGAAAATAATTCTGAAATCTTACATAAATATCAACAACAGTTTAAGTATATTATGGTTGATGAATTTCAAGATACTAATGCGTCACAAATGATGTTGTTGAAAATGTTAACGCGCGATAAAGATTTGCCAAATATATGTGTTGTTGGTGATGATGATCAATCTATTTATTCTTGGCGCGGTGCAGAAATAAGAAATATTTTAGAATTTGAAAAAACTTATCCCGGGGCAAAAATAATTCGTCTTGAAACAAATTACAGAAGCACATCTAATATATTAGGTGCCGCCAATTCTTTGATAAAAAATAATATGGGGCGATTGGGTAAAGATTTACGTACTGCACCGGGCATGGATGACGGTGAACCAGTATATGTTTTTCAATTACCATCAGATTGGGATGAATCGCGTTTTATTACTGATACTATCGTAAAAAATGCAAATAATAACTATTCTGATTTTGCGATATTAATAAGGGCGGGCTCTTTATCTCGCACTTTCGAAGAAGAATTTACATCACGTGGTGTGCCATATAAATTAGTCGGTGCAACAAAGTTTTATGACAGGGCAGAAATACGAGATGCTATCGCTTATATAAGATTGTTAGTGTATCCGTTTGATGATATATCTTTTGAACGAATAATTGCTAAGCCACGACGTGGTTTTGGCGATGGTGCAATTTCTAAATTACGTGAAACAGGCAAGCCTTTGATGGACGCGTTGCGTGTCACGAAATTATCGTCTAAACAAAATACCGCGGCAAACGAATTTTTATCCGCATTTGATTTTGATTGGCGTACACTTTCTTCAAAAGAAGCGGTGCAGCAATTATTGGAACGCAGCGGTTATTTAAAAATGTGGCGCGAATCAAAGGAGAATGATGCATCCGAAAGATTGGATCATATCAGTGAATTGATAAATAGTGTTGTATCTAAATATGATACTTTGCCGGCATTTTTGGAACATGCCGCATTAATGATGACTGATGATAATGATAACGAATCTGATGATAAAAATGTTGTTAGCATTATGACAATTCACGCTGCCAAAGGTTTGGAATTTAATACGGTGTTTTTGCCTGCTTGGGAAGAGGGCATTTTCCCAAATGAAAAAAAAGCAGATAACGATATGGAAGAAGAACGCAGACTGGCATATGTTGCTATTACGCGTGCACGCATTCGTGTAATTATAACATATGCGATGGTGCGTACTGTGTTCGGACAAAGAATGTATCAAAATAAATCGAGATTTATTAATGAAATAGACAAACGTTTTACAAATGATAACGATATTTATACGGCACGAAACAATGTATCAAAGACACAAACAAAAACTATTTCAAAAAAATCAGAGTCAATTATTGGTAAAATGGTTATGCATGACACAATGGGAACAGGGGTTGTTATTTCAGAAAATGGAAATACCCTGACAATCGCGTTCAAAAAATGTGGTATAAAAAATGTTATGCGTGAATTTGTAAAATTTATTTAATATCTTTATTTCTTTAACCAATCTTTATATATTTTTCCAGTAACATTTTTCGCACCATCCCATAATTTTTGTGCATCACCCTTAAATCTGTCACCAAATGATTTAGAACTATCGATATCGCCACCCATTTGTTTAGCAAATTTTTCAGCTTCACCAGCTAAATACAACACCAAACATCCACATAATATTGTTACCATCGCAGATTGTATATTGTATGCATTGTAAATATTATTTAATGGTATGATATAATTTAGTAAAGATGCGCATATTCCGATAATTATCGCCAAAGAAACGAAGTAAATTGCCGCATTAATAAACACAGAAATAAGATTGGATAACTTTTGTGCGCTAAATATGGATAAAAATCCGTTTACTATCCGTCCGATATAACCCTTTTCAGACGTAGAAGGTAAAGCTTCTGCTAATGCGGTAAAAGGCAACATCAATAATCTTAGAAATAAATCCGCTACTAATCCCAATGTTATAAATGCATATTTGAAAATACATTTTATAAATATATACACACAAATTGCTCCCATAACAACTGCTGTTGCGCTGTGTCCAAAACCCCATAAAAACCATTTAAAAGCAGTGCCTGTTGCGTGATAAAAATATACGGATAATCTGCCAGGCAAACACATAATGTTTGCAGCACTCTTTGCATCAATTAATAATTGTGCAGATCCATTATTGGCTACTTGTGTAGCGGCATTATTATTAACAAAATCACGAATTGCGGAACATGTATCAGGAATAGGCGTATTATATACTTGTGCAACAGAATCTAGAATAAAATCAGAAAAATAAGCAGATAAAGCCAACACAGGGGTCATTATTGCTATGAATATTTTGGCGGGGCCATAATTTAAAACTAAAACCCATATAGCAATAGTAAAACCTTTTTTGAATACATCATACAGCACTTTTTTATAATCTGTTGATTCGTGCATCATTTTATAGGCTTCTACTGCCATCCAAATTGCGTACATTAAAAACAAGAATATAATTGTAAAACGTACCAAAGATATTTGTAATACATAATCAATAGACGACAGTGCTTTCATAAACATTAAACCAATTCGCACCTCTATCGGTACAAAGGTCGAAGATTGCAAATTGTTTGTAAAGTTTTCTTGGAATGCATTAGCCTCATCGTACATATTTTGGGTTATTCCGTTAATATTATCACGAGTCAACCAATCCCCATATTCTCCGACATCCCCTGGTGGCATATCAGTTGCTGCCACAGAAGGTGCACATAAAACACACAAGCATAAAATGCAAACAAAGAATTTTGATAAAATTTTTATAATTCGTATCATGGTTATCCTTGTTTTAGTTTATCACGAACTGTGTTGAATATTTTTGCTGGCGCGTTATAGGTTGTTTTACCAAAATCTTTGACCCAATCACCATAATTAAATTGTTCTTTACCTTCTTTATTGACTTTAAGTAATTCATCGACTTTTGGTGATATAACCCAACGGTAAAGAAAGAAGACACCAATCATAAATATCAAGAAATCTAATCCATCTTTCATAAAATTAAAAGCACCAGGATATCTTGCTTCGACTACACTTTTTCTTGTCATGAAACATTGTTTAAATGTATCTTTATCTATTTCTCCATCTATCACAGAAGCTCTTTCACATTCCGTAAATACATTTATAACAGACATGGTTCTTGCATCAGTATTTACAGGTGTTATTTCACCCAATAACGGTGGCATTATAGATGTGAACCCATCGGCAGGTGTAGGGTAAAAGGTATCTGCTGCAAAATATACTACTGCATAAGTGATAGTAATTTTTAAACTGATTTTTAAAATACTGATGGCGGAATTTACCAACATATCTATCGCAGAACTCATAACTTTTTTTGCCAATCCCCATACCTGTTCGAAAGCGGCAGCAGCAATCATCAATGGCATAAATATAATTATGAAAATCAATTTGAAAATTACATTTAAAACTTGGAATACTAGATCAAAACCAATGATTAAAAATATAATAACTAGTGCCAACCCCGCGATCCATGTGAACAATCCTGCACCAAGCCCCAACCAAGCATAATTCATTAACGCGAAACCACCAGCTGCGCCAGCCAACACTACCGTATTCAAATTTCCCATTACACACATAAAGGGTTGCAATACAGAAGCCAAAGGATTACTGTTCGCAGAAGTTATAACCATATCACATGTACCACCACTTATGACACCTGTGGCTGCCATTGATAATATAGACCCCAGATACATAACAGGTGTTACTATTATTTGTGTAACAATATGTAAAATACTTGTTCCTCCCCAATTTATAGCGCCAAGCAATGCACCCGCTATTATAACACGAACACCAGTTTTCCAAACTTTATCAAACCACTTTCCAAAATTTAATTTAGGTTGAGCATCGGTTAAATCTTTAACATCTTTTGATGTTGCTTGTTCCCTTATATAACTCAGTGAATGCATAATAATAAATATTCCAAAGCCCAACGCCATTATTATCCACAAACTACGGACAATACCGTTCCAAAACATTTCTGTGGCATTTCCCAATACTTCAAAAAGTTTTTCAATATATATACATAAAAAACAACCGTTTGTGGAAGTAATGTCTCCATCATTGCCTATCTGTTTCATAAAAGTATCAATACTGGTATAAGATAATGAGGCACCACCAATAGAATGGCTTAAATACCAAATACCAACACCTAACGCAATTGCGATGATGAATAATTTTATACCCTTTTCAATAAGCCATTTTTTAAACATGTTTTCCTTTCTTATGGTGTTCCTGGTGTTGCGTTTGCAGGTGCTTTTGGCATTATAACATTTTTCGCGAGATTTTTAACATTGTCAGCAGCAATACTTGTTAGTTTCCACGCATTTTCACCTGTTTCTTTTGATAAAGAATCTTCTTGATGTACACCAAATGCATCAAGTATCTTCTTTGTTACTTCGGGTAATAATTCTTCAGCAATATAATTTAATACATAAACCAAAACGATAACACTTGCCACAGTTATTTCCATAACATTGGAATTATCTAAATCAAAATCAAAAAATGATTCTGCCGCACTTTGAAGTGCGTTAGGATCAACATTATTGTCACGTAAAAATCCAGCGATGATTAACATTATTATTGTATATGTTAATATTGTAGCAGCAACAGATACTATGGTGTTTACTAATTTTTTTGTCTGACCCGACCCCAAATCACCGCCTAATTTTTTCATCCAGCCCGGCGAACCTGTTCCATCTTTGAATATAAAAAATATCAAAGACAATGGGAAAAAGAAGGCAAACAATGCCATTGCAACGATTATATCCATAAAACAAAACGAATATTTTACAAATAATTTTCCAAATTGATAAGTTAAATACAGTCCGATAAAGAAAACCATTATATGCTTTATCAATGCGCCAATGCCCAATAATCTGCGAACAGAGAAAGCAGCGTCCATAATACCTATGCCAACTTTGATATACACTTGAAAATTGGACACACTTGTTTCGATTACTTTTAATATTGTATCACGCAATTTCGGATTGAAAAATCCTGAATCATCCAAAGGTATTACACTGGTATATGTTGCAGCTGGTGTAGTATTATTTAATGATTCTAACATTGATTCAGAAAAACGATAAGTTAATTCTGCTGCGGGTTCAAAAACGATTGTTGATATTAAACGTGGCAGTATTAAACCAACACTTAATAAAGATAAAGCAATTAAAGATTTTATTAAAATTGGTTTTATAGATTTTTGATAAAATGGATCCGGACTGCCATTTTTCAGGTTTTGCCATACTGAATTTAAAATGTAAAAAGCCAACAATATAGAAAATATGACTACACTGATAAAAGTCAATTTTTCATACGCAGCAGCAGCGGCGTTTGAAATAATTGCGAACAGTCTGTCAAATATCGGACATACCCAACATTGTGCTGCGCTATCAATTAAAGTGCTTCCTAAACCTTCCATGTTACCCTTTAAATTTTTTTACTGTCTCAGCTATGGTTTTTATTTTATCGGGCGCAGCCTTGACTTTACCCCATAAATTTCCTGCATCATTCTTTAAGTTATTATAAAGCTTCGGATTTGGATTTTGTGTGTACATATCTAATCTTTCACGGGTTAATTTGAAAATATGTTGCATCAAAAAGAAAGTTAACAACGATGACAACCACAACATAAAATGTCCACCGAAATGCATACCCGCATTTGTAATAGATGGGAAATTAGTAGAAGCCGTTCCACCTGCCGCAACATTAAATACAGACGAAGACCAATTAAATATCGCGCGTACTACCGCAACATTTATGCACAATATGAATGCACAAGCTATCATGGTGATAACCAATTTTTTTAATGATTCTATTATTTGGCTAAAAGGTGGCAATATATCAAACCATTTATCAGATTTTCGTGCTACCCATGCTAATACATTGAATGGGTACAATATAAGCGATAAACAAAAATCAAATATAGCCTGAATTATTAACAATGCCATAAATAAATTCGATGAAATAAAAGCCGAAATTAAAAGAAGACCTGTAATTATATTCAAAAAGTTTTCGCCACCGCGTGGAATCAAAGTCAACATGCCACGTAATCCTGTTTTCAAGAAATCAAAACCATACTTTATAATTCTGTTGTTTTCATATGAAATCACATGAACAGGTTGCACCAGAAAATCACAACTGCTTTTAGTTATCCAACCTTGTGCATCAAGAGATGCTGGACATTCTGGAATGTTTGGCACGTTTGTGGCAATATGGGTTGTCTTTAAAACTTGTGTTGTATAAATAGAACCGAATTCTAAGAAAGGATTTACAACCCATTCTGTCACATATATTGGCTTAATTTGTAATAATACAACAATGGCAATAATAGCACGTATACATGGTTTAAGAACATTTTCAGCAATTGACCAACCTGTGGCTTTGCCGTCCCACATTTCACCACCTTCAGAAAAACCGAAAAATCCAAGCCAATCTCTGGGAAAATACATTTTTACTAAATACATCCCAATGTAAAACCCTAAAAACAAATATATCAGTATATAAATCAAGCCAGTGCCATTACCAACAAAAAAATTGTACAAAGATGTTGCGATATTCATCATCACTTCCAACACCAGTGGGACAAATTTAGAAAGATTAAATGCACCCAAAATACCCCTGTCTAAATCTACTGCGTGTGCATTTTGTGTAAAAAGTACAAAAAAAGCACTTGTGCCAAATAATAATTTGGCTCGCTGAAATGCCCGAAAAACAAGCGTTTTTAAGTTATACATTCTCTTTTTTTGTATTTGCTGATTGAATTATATCACAATTGAAATAATTTATGGTATAATAAAAAGCATGAAAGCATTAAAAAAATTTTGGTTATTATTTGTTGCAGCAATGCCTATATCTGCTGGCGCAATTGCCCCATTGGTCATAGGGGGACTGGTTGCTGGTGCGGTTGGTATATTAGGTGCTTCTATATGGCGCAGTGTTTCGCCAGTTAATATGCAACAGGCTTTTTCTTTCTTTTCGTCTTGTTGGACGTGTCAGATGTTTTCAGACATAATGTTAACAATGTCAAATATCTTGCCCGGAATATATCATGCATTGGGTAAAATTATAATACCAGTATCAGCAACATTGTTGGCGATATTTGTTGCATGGCGTTTGTTTTCGGGATTTTTGAATAATAAAATAGAAAATGCATCGAAAATTGTAGGTAATTTTGGAACATATGTCGTAAGATTGGCTATTCTAATAGGTTTGTTGTTAATGCCTTTACCACGGTTGATAAACAGTGCTTTGATTGAACCAGCATTAAGTTTGGGTACTTCTTTGAATTATGTTGTATCAGATAATGATGTTTTTCCAGAATGTATGGTAGCTACTGCTATTGTTGATCCTGTAACAGGGTCTGGGAATGCTTCAAATGTTGGGGCTTTTTCACCAAATTTGCGACATCAGTTGGCTTGTGAAGTAGCAAATATTCATCAAATAACTGGGCTTGGTATGACGGCAGGTTGGACAATTTTGAATATGGCATTTAACCACGAATATATGCACAAGGTTTTGTCAAAAGTACCAATTTTTCCAAATGTTCCGATGGTTTTGGTGGGGCTTTTGATATTGATTTTGTATTTCGCAGCCCTTTTACCGATACCGCTGTATTTCTTGGAAATATTTATAAAATTATCAATGGATTTGATAATGTTACCGTTAATGTTAATGTCATGGATGTTTGATGACGATGATTTTGCTATTTTCCCAAAGGGTGGCCAAACGATTCGCAATATGATAGACGATGTAATAAAAGCGATTGTCGGAATCGCGATAACTGTGGTAAGTGTTACATTTTCAATTATGTTCCTAAATGCGGCTTTTGGTTCTTGGGGTGGTGCGAATCGGTTACAAGAAGCAATTACACAAAACGATTCGGAAATCTTTCTACAAGGCATGCTTTTGCAGAATGACAGCCTTATTACGATAATATTGATGGGTATATTTATTGCTATGTTTATGACGATGATCCCACAATTAACACAAATGTTATTCAATGTAAAAATATCGGATAAGTACTATAAAACTGCAAAAAACGACATCGAAAAGTTATGGGGCGGTGCTAAAAAAATATTCTCCATAATAAAAAAATAAAAAATCAAGTACTTTATTTAACAAAGTGGTCTTTTTTCTTTCATCCGAATCTGATATAATTCTCAGTGATGAACAAGTTTCCGATTCTTTATTGGCCGTATAAGACAAATGGTAATAGTGATTACCAATTGGCGCGTAAGGTTATAAACAGTACAACTGGTATTATGCCAGATGTTATAAGTGAAGATCTGAATTTGGCTAATATATTCGCGGAAAATGAAGATGCGGTCGTCTATTATCCTGTATTTTGCGAATCTACCGGTTGGTGGGGTGAATTATTGGGTAGTGATGGAGTTATTGTTGAAAAGATGATTATTTCACCAGAATGTCAATTAATGGTTGTTGTCGCAGAATCTCGTGCAAAAATGCGTGGAAATCATCACTTGTTGGCGGCAGAAATCAAACCAGCAAGTGGCTTTTTCAAAAAAATGAATTCTTCAATTGCCACCGTGACTGATATGTTGGCAACAGACGCTGGAACGATATTGGCACTGTTTTCCGGTAAAAATCAGAACCAATTTGTGAACATTATAGAATCAACCGGAAATTCTTACCTGGGCTGTATCGGGCGATATTAATTCAAAGACAGGGGGCAAAGCCCTTTTTTTATTGTTTGAATTTTCAACCCATAGCATCCTGCGGAAAATACAACTTTATCTTGATTTTGTGAAAAAAGCATGTATAATCTTCGGGCTATTACATGTAATATAAATAAAAAAGGACTTTACGATGAAAAAAGGAATTCATCCAGAATATCATGAAATTAACGTCACTACTACTGACGGTAAGACTGTTAAAATGTATTCTTCTGTGAAAAAAGATTTGGTTTTGTCTATGGACAATTTGAATCATCCTGCATGGACTGGTCAGCGCAACAATGACGGTGTAAAGGGTAAGCGTTCCGAAGAATTCAAAAACAAATTCGCTGGCTTTAACTTCTAATAAATTCCGATTCGGGGGGGTGCGTCATGGATTTGCTGATCAAAGGTTCGACAGAATTAAATAAGATGTTCGCGGCTTTGAAAAACACTGCGGATGGTTTGCGTCGTGATTTCGGCGAAGTTGAAAATTTACAGCAATCTTTGAAAAGTGCACGCGATTTCGTTGCAAAGGCTGCCGCCAGAATCGAAGAAAGCATTCTATCTGATTTACAATTGGTTCGCCCGAGCGCAGGGCTGTTAACACCAGATGTTTCAAAAACTGGTGATGGTCGTGATGAATTTGTGTTGGCTTTATCGGGCGCGGCTAATTTTGTTCGTGGAAATTCACATTTTGCAATATCTTTGGCACTGCGTACCAATGGCGAAACAAAAATAGCGTTGGTTTATTCCCCAATAGATGAAAGATTGTATTATGCCGAATCGGGAAGTGGCGCATATGTGTTTTCTGCGTATCATTCTGAAAAGATTCGCGTTTCTAATTTGAAAGAGCCAGTTGATTTAACAATCGGGTATAACACGAACGGTATTCGTCCAATGATTGTTGGTAATGCACGTGAGACTGGATGCCCTGCGCTGGATTTGGCGTCGGTTGCGGCTGGTAAGATGGATGCGTTTGTATCTGATGCGATTGATTATGCCGAAATTGCCGCGGGTGAATTGCTGATAAGTGAAGCAGGTGGAAAAATTTTCGAAAAAGATGGCAATATAATCGCTACAAATGGAAATGTAGAAATCTAAATTTAACCGGCTTTGCCGGTTTTTTAAATATTTAAAAAACCATTACTTGCAAATTAAAAATATTTAACATAAAATTGTACTTATGAAATTCAAAAAATACTTTCGCATATTTATAAATTTCGTATTCTGGTGCTTTGTTGCTGGCATTGCAGGACTTGCGGCGTTGGTCTTGATTTATGGTCATGATTTACCAGATTATCGAAATTTGGCAACTTATACGCCACCTGTGGCAACGCGTTTGTATGCTGCTGATGGTTCTTTACTTATTGAATATGCAGAAGAAAGACGTGTTTTTATCGATTTTGAAGATATGCCTGCACAATTGATAAATGCATTCGTTGCTGCGGAAGATCAAAATTTCTGGACTCATCCAGGTATTGATTTACGTGGTATAACACGTGCTGCTTTTAATAACGGTATGCGTGTTTTGGGCTTTGATACAAAATTTACTGGTGCTTCGACCATTACACAACAGGTCGCAAAAAATTTCTTTTTATCATCAGACAGAACGATTTCCAGAAAGGTCAAAGAAGCAATCTTGGCTTTGCGTCTGGAACGCAGTTTCTCAAAAAAACACATAATGACACTTTATCTTAATGAAATATTCTTAGGTGCGCGTGCTTATGGTGTTGGATCTGCAGCATTGATGTATTTTAATAAACCAGTAAAAGATTTAAGTTTGTCAGAATGTGCTTTTTTAGCATCTTTACCAAAGGCTCCAAATGACAGAAATCGTGCAATAGAACGCAGAAATTATGTTTTGAAACGTATGGTAAGTGATGGATATGTTTCTAAAGAAGAGGCACAACGTGCAGCTGCAGAACCATTGAATATCAATTCTGGGTTTACCGCACAAATGGAACCAGAATTTCAATACTTTGCCGAAGATGTAAGACGTAAATTATTGGAAACAATAGGTCGTGAAACATTGTATAACCAGGGACTTTACATAAAAACAACTATTATCCCAGAATATCAACGCGCGGCTGCGGCAGCATTGAACAAAGAACTGGATGCATATAATTCGACCAGACCAGCAAGTGAACCAAGATTACAGGGTGCAATTATCGCGATGAACCCACATACTGGGCGAATTGTTGCAATGTCGGGTGGTCGTTCTTTCCATGAAAGTTCTTTTAATCGTGCAACCCAGGCTTATCGTCAAATCGGTTCAACTATAAAACCTTTTGTGTATTTGGCTGCGTTGGAAAAAGGATATAGTCCCGCGACTTTGATATTGGATGCGCCTATTGTGGGTTGGCGTGAAAATAATAAAGAATGGCGCCCAGAAAATTATGATAAAAAATTTATGGGAAATATTCCTTTGCGTTTCGCGTTGGAAACATCTCGAAATGTTCCTGCTGTGCGATTGATTGAACAAATCGGTGTTCGTGATGCGATTGATGTTGCACAACGTTTTGGTGTTTATCCAAAAGACTTAAAGGGATTAAATGAATCTCTTGCTTTGGGTAGTGGTGAAACAACATTACAAAAATTAGTACTAGGGTATTCTGCGTTTGTTAATGGTGGGCATGCTATAGAACCAAAAATGATAGACTATATTGAAGACAGATATGGTAATGTTATCGGTGGGAAAAAACATCAACAAATTGAATGGAATGATTCTTTATTACCACCTGTTACTGCGGAAGAATCAGAACCGTTATCTGATGAACAAAGTTTGTATCAGATAGTGTCTATTTTGCAAGGTGTCGTTGAACGTGGTACTGGTAAACAGGCGCGCATCGAAGGGCATACAATCGCTGGAAAAACCGGAACTACAAATGATGTCAAAGATGTATGGTTTGTTGGTTTTTCAAAGAATTTAATTGCAGGTGTGTATTTCGGATATGATACACCAAGACCGTTGGGTAGTGGCGCTGGTTCATTTATGGCTGCGCGTGTGTTTGCTGACTTTATGCGTGTCGCATTAAAAGATGAAAGTAATCAACCTTTCTCTGTGCCAGATGGTTTGAATTTTATTCGTGTAAACAGAAATACCGGTGTTGCTGCATCGCAAGACCCAGATGGTGTTATTATAAACGAAGCCTTTAAGCCTGGGCAATCGCCGAACCAGATACAAAAATTCGAAGAAACAACTGAAAAACCTGTTGTCGGCGGCATATTCTAAAAATATATGTTTATATTCGTTTTTTTGTGGTAAAATAATCTTATAAGGCAAAGGAGTTTTTTTATGCTGACGGATTTTTTGATATCACGTGGATTCAGTTTTTTTGCTAGTGGTTGGACACAGTTTGCATCTGCTTTTTGTGTTGCGTTTATGATAATGATTGTTTTTGGACGCAGTTTTATAAAACTGATGCATAAAGTACAAGGTCGTGGTCAACCAATAAGCGAAAATGTTCCGCTTCAGCATCTTAAAAAAGCAGGTACTCCATCAATGGGTGGAATTTTAATTTTGATTGCTATATTTGTTGCTGCACTTTTGTTTATGCCAATGCATAATATGACAGGATGGATAGCATTGTCTTCGTTGTTAATGTTCGGAATCATCGGTTTTATGGATGATTATAAAAAAATATCAAGTCAATCTACGAAAGCATCAAACGGTTTATCACCAGCAATGCGTCTGTTCTTAGAAGCAATTTGTGTTGGTGTTTTGGCTTATTTTATAAACAAAACAATGCCTGGTTATGTTCCAAGATTATCAATAGTTTTAGGCTCTAGCATAGAATTACCATTGGCTTCATGGAATATGGGATATTTGTTTGGAATACCTTTGACTTGTGGATTTTTGTTTTATGTGTTTGCATATTTTGTGATATGTGGTTCTGCAAACGCAACAAATATCACAGATGGTTTAGATGGTATGTTGGCTAAGTTATACATGCCGGTATTGATTGTTTTAGTCGTTGCGTTATATGGCGCGACACGTACAGGTTTTATGGATGCCGTTATCTTTTTACCAGAAACTAGTGCTTTGTATGGTGTGTTAGGCGCCGTATTTGGTGGTGTTCTTGGTTTCTTGTGGTTTAATTCGAAACCCGCAACAATATTTATGGGCGATGTAGGTTCGTTGGCACTTGGTGGTTTTATGGGAACTGTTGCGATGTTATTGAAATCAGAAATTATAATGGGTGTTGCTGCAGGTATGATGGTTTTGATTTTGTTATCTTCATTTATACAAACAACATACTTTAAATTTACAAGAAAAATATCTGGTACTGGCAAACGTATATTTTTGCGTGCGCCATTGCATCACCATTTTGAAGAATTAGGTTGGCCTGAAACAAAAATAGTAGACAGATTTTTTGTGTTATCTGTATTGTTTTCAGGTTTGGCTTTGATTTTATTAAAATTCGCATAATACGGGTGTGAAAAAATGTTAAGAATAACGCGTGGCGAAGAAAGTAAATTAACATCGTGGTATTTCGAAATAGACCGTGGTTTATTGGGATTAATTTTGGTCTTGGTTGTTATTGGTGCAATAACAATGATTACTGCTGGATCTGCCGAAGCTGCCAAAATGGGGCAACCTTGGTTTTTCTTTATTAAAAAGGCAATACCGCCATATTTAATAGGGTTATTTTGTTTGTTCGGATGCAGTATGTTAAGCAAACAAAACGTTATAAGGGTATCAATTGGATGTTTGATTTTAGGTATTATCGGTTTATTCATTACATTGGTTCATCCTGTTGTTGTAAAGGGCAGTGCACGTTGGGCGCATATTGGTGGTTTCGGTTTTATGCCGGCTGATGTTTTAAAGCCTGCTTTGATTGTTTTAACCGCATGGTTTTTGAACAAAATGCGAAAGTTGTATGGCAGTGATATTTTCCTTAACAAAGAAGCATGGCGTGCCAAATGGTTAAGTTGGTGGCCGTATATAGTAATCTTTTTGTTGTGTGTGGCTGTGTTTTTCAAACACCCTGATATTGGTAATTTGTTTTTGTATTTGGGTGTTTTATTTGTTATGTTATTTGTTGCTGGATTTCCATTGAAATTTATGCCGGCCGTTCTTGGTGGTGTAGGTGTTTTGGCAACGATAGTAATTTTAACAAAAGAACACGTTCGTGGTCGTTTTTATCACATGTTTGATGTGGACAGATGGTCACAAGCTTGGTATTCAATAAATTCTATTAAACATGGTGGTTTATTTGGCAGTGGTTCTGATGCGTATGTCAAAGATGTATTACCAGAATCAACAAACGATTTTGTGTATGCTGCTATTGCGGAAGACTGGGGGGCAGTTGGTTGTATCGCTTTGGTATTATTGTTATTGGTTGTATTAAATAAATTGATAAAGCATGCGATACATGCGCGTGAAGATTTTGTAGTATATGCCATTGCTGGTACAGCGGCATTATTTGGTGGACAAATTTGTTTTAATTTGATGACGGCTTTGCATTTAGTAATAAGTAAAGGTATGACTTTGCCGTTTATATCTTATGGTGGTGTGTCTTTTATAACTTTCTGTGTCGTGTTTGGTATGACGTTGGCACTTATTCGTGAAGACACTTGGAACAGATAATGGGGGTATTGATATGAAAATATGGATTGCAACAGGTGGTACAGGCGGACATGTTTTTCCAGCATTAAGTGTTGCTAATGAATTGGCACATCGTGGACATAAAATAACAATATCTTGCGATGGGCGGGTATCGAAAATGGTAAAAGATGGCAAACCAAAGGGTGCTAAACAGGTATTCATTTGGGCATCTGGTGTTGGTGCAAAATCAAAGATTAAACAAATAATCGCATTGATGAAGATTGGTTTTTCTGCCGTTGCTTTGATTTTACGTTTCGCTTTTTCTCGTCCACAGCGTATGGTCGCTTTCGGTGGATATGCATCTGTTCCAGCAATATTTGCGGCACACGTATGGAAAATACCAACATATTTGCATGAACAAAATGCGGCTATTGGACGTGCGAATAAATTTGCTATGCGTTGGGTAAAAACTTTGATGACCAGTTTTGAAACTGTTAACGGTATGCCAAAGCAAAGCAATGCGAAAGTCGTTTATACTGGATTGCCAGTGCGTGAAGATTTTATAAAAAATGCAAATGCACCGTTAAAACATGAAAACAAAATACTTGTAACTGGTGGCTCTTTGGGTGCGCAAATACTAGATGAAATCGTTCCAATTGCAGTATCTGAAATGGTACATAAAAAAATATTCATAACACATCAAACTCGTCCAGAAAATGTCGAAAAATTACAAATGTTTTATGCGCAACATAAAATTCGTGCAAACGTATTGTCTTTTATTCGTGATATGTCAACCGCGATAGTTGATGCTGATTTAGTAATTGGCCGAAGTGGTGCCAGCACAGTTATT
>JAEEGL016207411.1_pt1 | contig 31583 bp, 45 predicted proteins | sample 9134231 | NCBI WGS metagenome assembly JAEEGL01 (sample SAMN16246548, study PRJNA631951) | gut metagenome | biome: gut microbiome; feature: rumen; material: fiber-attached | host: Bos | place: Iran: Karaj | collected 2018-10 | reverse complement strand
GTCTAAATAGCCGTTAAATAGTTCTTGTGGATAACTTCTAAATGTGCTTTCATCTGTTAGTACGTTGTTTATTTTGTTTATATTTTTTTTAAGAAGTATTTTTATATCATTTATATAACTTAATTTTTCATTTATACTTGCCATCTTAAATTTCCTCCCCTAATATATCATCAAGAGAATTTGATATATCACGCATTTGATCATGATATTGAGATCCAACTCTTTTTAACAATAGGGTATAGCTACTGTCATCTATCTCTGCGGCAAATGCATTTGAAGTAATATTATCTACATATTCAGTAATTTCTGCTTTATCTTCTTCTGTTCAATAATCTACTCCCCTTTCTGGTTTTACAAAAGGAACTCCGCCAGCATCAATAGTAGTTCCATCAGACATTGTGCAAATTAAGCTTCCATCATCATCTATATTCATATCTACTACTGAAATACCATCTGCAGGCTCAGGAACTGTCAATGTTGTTTTTGTTCCATCATTTAATGTAAAATTAATATTCATTCCATCTACTTCAACTTTACTAAATCCAGCAGCAACTTGAGTAGCAAATTTATTTGCTAATTTTATATCTATAATATCCATATTTTATTGCTCCTTTCATTCTTTCTTACTATTTAACATATATACTTTTCCAGTTGCAATAACATATGCAATGCTTCCTGGACAGCAGTCCCCAGATGGAACTAATGTTAATTCATCTTCAGTATCTAAATAGTATTCTTTATAATTATAGTCAACACGACCGCCTTGTCTAAGTAAAAACATAATAACATCTCTCCTTTTCTAAAACTATATGAACTTTTAAAGTTAAAAATTAATTAAAAATGTCCTTTGTTGATAAAAATAAAAAATAATGATATAATATTTATATATAAAAGGAAGGATAAAAAATGAAGTGGTTTGTGACTGGAGATATACACGGTGATTTAGACCGTATATATAATTGGATAAATAGAATGAATTTTAACAGTTTTAACGTAAATATTTTTATTGCTGGGGATGCAGGGATATGTTGGCGCAAAGACAAAAAAGACTTAAAAGAAATCATTCAATTTCACGAAGAAAATTATAATTTTCATATTTGGTTTATAGATGGCAATCATGAAAATTTTGATATATTAAAATCATATGAACCTGATGGATATGGGATTGTTCATCTTAGTCCTCATATACATTACACTCCAAGAGGAACAGGTTTACTTATCCAAACTGATAATGGAATAAAATCTATTCTATGTTGCGGCGGCGCCGATAGTATAGATAAGTTTCGTCGAATTCCGCATTTAAATTGGTGGGCAGACGAAACTATTACCCAAGATGATATAAATAAATGTTTAGAAAATAAAAAAGACATAAATAAATTCGACTATATAATAACTCATTGTTGTCCATATAGTATATTTAAAGATTATTATGCTTTTTTAGTGACATTAACAAATATAGACCAAGATTCAGTAGATCATAGTTCTGAGTTAATGTTGGATCAGCTTGCCGCAAACATAAAATGTGATAAACATTTTTTTGGTCATTATCATGTTGACAAACAATTAAATAGCAAATATAGATGTGTTTTTAATGATTTTATAGAGTTATAATAAAGGAGGAGCGAATAATATGACACTTGGAGAAAGAATGAAAGAATATGAAAAAGTAAGCAGAGCAAAACTAATGAGAAGAACGCCTGTAATAATCCGTCTTGACGGAAAAGCGTTTCATACATGGACAAGAGGGCTAGATAAACCTTTTGATAGAAATTTAATGAATGTAATGCAAAAGACAATGTTAGCACTTTGTGAGCAAATTCAAGGATGTGTATTAGGATATACTCAATCCGATGAGATTACTCTTGTGTTGGTAGATTATCAAAGAATAGAAAGTTCAGCGTGGTTTGATGATCAAGTTCAAAAAATGTGTTCTGTTGCGGCAAGTATTGCAACTTCTGCTTTTGAAAAGGCTTTACATGAAGAAATTGAGGCACTTGAAATAGATGCTCAATGGTATCAATCTAGCTATATGTGGGATAAAGCAACTAACTATTGGGAAAAAGCTAAATTATTAAAAGAAAAACAGTTTAAAGCAAATTTTGACGCAAGAGCATTCAATATTCCAATTTATGAAGTGATTAATAATTTAATATGGCGTCAACAAGATGCAACTAGAAATAGTATAAATATGGTAGCTCAATCATTATATTCTCATAAAGAATTGCAAGGAATTGGAACAAAAGAATTGCAAAATAAAATGCTTGTTGAAAAAAATGTCAATTGGAATGATTTTGAAGTAGATGAAAAACGCGGGATCACCGCAATAAAAGATAGTCAAGGTAAATGGTTTATAGATAAAGAGACTCCTATTTTTACTGAAAATAGAGAATATATAAATAGATTAGTATATTTAAAATCAGATAGCTAAATAGCTATTTGATTTTTTTAATAAAAAATGATACAATATTTATATAAAAGAAAAGAAAAAGAAGGAATGATAATTATGAAAGAAAAAATTGATAATTTATTATATAAAATATTTAATGAAGAAAATGTAAAAGAATCGAGATTTGATATAATGATAGTAGATTCTGAAACCTATGTAGAATTAGAACCTTACATATCAATAATTAAAACGCTAACCTATGAAGACAATTGGGTTAATACAGAAGTTTATTTAGAGAAATATCCTATTATGAAAACCTTAGTTCCTGAACATAAAGTTTCTATATTAATTGATTGTGAGATAGGACCTCAAGTAGAAGAATATAAATTAAATTTAATTGATGAACAAAGAAAATATTATATAGATTAAATAAAAAGGAAATGATAATATAAATAAAAAGAAGAGAAAGAAGGAATAAATATGAAAATTATGAAATGGATATTATATTTGCTAGTATTTATTGCAAATGTTTTAACTTTAATACTTATACAAACATCTGAAACACCAGCTCTTGTAGCTTATATATTTGGTATGATATATACATGGATGTGGATATTAACTGCAAGTTTACGTGAAATTAAATAAGAGGTGAAATAATGAACTATACAGAACAATATTTTATGCATAAAGATAATTTATTGCTAGCGCAAGCAGAATTTGCAACTTACTTATTTTATATAGTAGTAGGAATAATTGCTGCATTATTAATTTGGATATTAATTGCAATATTAATTGAACAGGTTAGGAGATTTATAAGATGGATAAAACAAAAGAAAAATTAAGGAGGAATAGATATGACTAAAAATAGATGGTATGATGAAAGATTTATAAAATGTAAAAATTGTAAAAATGAATTAATTGTATATCCTCTATTAGGTCAAAAATTTTTCAAGTGTGAATATTGTGGTAAGAGAATCAAAAATAAAGAATATTATAAATTTGGTTTGAGAGGTGATAAATAATGATAAACAAATGGGTAACTAAATATGGTGAGGAATTATTAATTAAAGATATGGAAACTAATCATATATTAAATTGTATAAAAGCGATTCAAGATGGCAGAATCCAAATTGGGGAAACAATAAATTTAGGATACACTGCTGACGGAGATGGCGATGGTATAATATATGATTATATAGACCATAGCGAAAATTATATTGAAGCTTTTGAAAATGAGTTAAGAAGTAGAAAAATAGATTTTTAGAAAATAAAATAGAAATAAATAATTATTTATTTCTATTTTATAATTATTTTTGATTTTTTAATAAAAATATGTTATAATATTTATATAAAGAAAAGAAAAAATAATCATAAAATAGAAATAATAAGGAGTGTAATTATGAAAATAAATAAGCAAATAATAAATATAGAAGAAGATACTAAGATTTTTGATTTAACGATGGCAAAAAAATGGAAAACTATTGAAGATGTTTTATTAAATGCTCCTATTGGAACAAAAGTGGTCGTAAGAAATGAAACTTATATAAAATTAAATCATTTATTTTTTATTAATATTAATAATTTTAAAATCAAAGAGATTAAATTCTTTTATGGTTTAAAAGATATAAGTATTTATATTTCTTTTGATAATTCTTTAAAAATAACAGATAAAAAAGAAATTTTAAATAAAGAAGAAAAAGAGTATTTAAAAAATATTATTGCCCCATTCCGTAATAAAATAATAAATATAACAAAAGAAATAGATAATAATAAATATGAATATATAAGAATTGCTTATCAAGAAGAATCAAGAGAAGTGATATGTATATTAAATTTTCCTAGTTTTAAAGCGGGAACTATGTATAAAAATATGGAAAAGGAAAAGCAATATACATTAGAAGAATTAGATTTAGATAAATAATTTATTTTAAGGGAAGGAGAATGAATTATGTTAAATAAAAAAGATTTATTAGAAAATGTTGAAGAAAAATATATACCAATGTTAAAAGAGGTTAATATAATAGAATTTACCAAATGTATTGCTCAATACAGCGGATTAAATATACAAGAGGTAAATGATGATGTTATAAAAGAGTATCTTTTAACTTGGGCTAAAAATAAATATAGATTTTATGAAATGCTTGGAAATAAAATGAAAGTTGATACTAAAATTCAATATAATTCAGATGAATTAAAAGTAGAAGAAAAAATGAATGAATTAAAAAAAGGTTATCCAGCATATGCTTTATGGTTAGACGGTTTTAAAAGAGCAGATATAAATAAGATATATGAAAGACATTTATCTTATATGGTAAATGATGAAATTAAAGAATTATTTCCAAACTGTAATATTGAAGGTTCTAGTATAACTCATTTCTTTAAAAAATATTTAGAAGCACCAGATAAATTAGTGACTGAATTAGGAAGAATATGGGAAAATCAAACTGTAGAAGCTAATTATACCATATCTATTGACCCTGTTGATATGATGTTTGCAAGTGAAAACCCATATGGTTGGACTTCTTGTTATAGATTAGAAATATGCAACGAAGGGCTTCATGCAGATGGATGCTTAGCGGCAATTCTTGATAATAGCTCTTTAATTACATACGTATGGAATAAAGAAGGTAAATTTTCTTTATATAATAAGTATGATTTTAAAAATATTAGATATTATAGAATGAGACAATGGATTTCTATCTCTCCAGATGCAAATGCAATTCATTTTAATGCCATATACCCAGGCAAAGGCGAATATGGAGAAAGTTTTGCAAAAACTTTAAGAGAAAAAGTTGAGAATTTAGTAAATAAAGATGCAATTTGGCAAAAAAATGATAGAACAAGTATTGACTGTATGAGAAAAGAACTTTATGGATATGGTGAATTTAGTTGGTCTTATATTTATAAAATAAAAGATACTGAAAATGAAAAATGGCAAACATATACTGAAAAGATATTATGTCCATGCGGATGTGGGCAATATGTACCTGGATCTGATGACGATGATGATTGTGAGGGCTATGAATATAGTGGAGATGGATATATAGCTGAAAACTTCTTCGAAAAAGAATGTGAAGAAGAATGGTGCGATTACGCTGATGATTATTGTCAAAGAGATGGAGATTGTGAGACATGCTCTTATTGGAATAGATATCATCCAGTATGCGAATTAGATAATGATAGTTTTTGTAATAACGCAAGTGATGCTGAGGACGATGAAAAATTTGATCCATACGAAGATAATATAGTTCATTGCGGCGATCATTGTGAGGGGTGTATACATTATAAAAATAAAGATAATGAAGAAAAAAAATCTTCTGCAATAAAATATTTTAAATTAAAAACAGAAAACTTAAAAACTCATTTTATTATGTCAACAGACGCGGCAAAACTTCTTTGTGATATTGGCACAGGTGATTATGGCACTTATAATTATGTACAAGGATATCCAGATGAAGACCCAAACCCTAGATTAGATATATAGAAAATGCGGCAGTCGGTTATGCCCTCCTATAATCAAGGTTAAAAGCTTGATTGACCGGCTGCCGCAATCTTTATTGATTTTTTAAATAAAAAATGATATAATATATATAGAAATAAAGAAAGAAGGAATTTTTATGAGAGATATAAATAGAATTGATAATTTCATGGAAGAAATTAAAAAACTATGGAAAGAAAATTTTCCTGACTGGAGATTTGGTCAATTAATAACAAATTTTATTAGTTGGTATAAAACAGATTTATTCTATCTTGAAGAAAATGACTTTTTAAAAGCTTTTAATGATTTTGTAAAAGAAATTAAAAATAAATAGCGGGGTTACCGCAAGGAGTGATTATATGAATAAAGAAGAAATAGAAATAAAATGTCTTAGATCTGAAGTTGAAAGATATCATGATATGACTCAAGAAATATTAAACTATATAGGAGAACATCGAGAATCAGAAGAATTATATGATATATATAGCATAATTAAAAAATGGGCTTGTTAATTTATATTATAAAAAGTATAATAAAATAAATTAAGGAGGAAAAAATTAAAATGATAAAAATAGAATATGTTCAAAAAGCATATCGTTTTGATACTATTGATGAAGGTCAACCATATACAATAGAAACAAAAGTAACGTTAAATGATGATATTTCTACAACAGAGGCAATAATAGCTTTCTTAAAGATAATGAATATTGCAACTCATAATGCAACTTTACAAGCTCTAAAAGATACAGTTCAATTTTTAGAAGAGGAAGGCTACGAAAATAGAGACAGAATAATGTAATATATTTGATAATATTTAAAAAATATATTATAATATATATATATAGAAAAAGAAAAAATAAAATAATTGACAATATCAACTATAATAAGCTCGAGTAATTATTATAGAGAGAAGGCAGGAAGTGCCTGTCTAGCGAGTGGGATGCTAGGATAAACACTATAGCTTAGGAGAAGTCATGATTCTCGATAATTGCCATTATAAGATATGAGGAGCGAATGGCTTAAGGCTTTGAAGTCAATAATTTTATTTAATATGAATTTTGTTCATAAAATCTAAACCGAGACCAGAGGGAATGCACCTATGTGATAGTGATTATGTCTATAGTTTAAGTGAATAGTTTTAATACTTGAAAAACGCTATTTAATTGAGAATAGAAAAGTTATATCAAAATTAACTAGGCAAAAAACTACTCAATAATGGACTGAACTGGCGGTATATAAATTGGGGCGTTTGAGCTATATGATAGCGATTGTCCAATGGGTGGTGCCAAGCCGCGACCAGAGTTAGGCGGCAGTAAATTATATATTATAAAGTGTATTTAAAAAATTCGGCTGAAAGATTACTAATAGTTCTTGGGTAATTGTATAGGTAATGTAATCACCTCGTTTTGTTAAGAATAGAAAATAATACGCGCGAATACAAATTAATATTTAACAAACGAAAGCAATAAGAGGAGAACTCAAAAGGTTTAAACGGATTGTCCTTAATGCACTTTATAATATATAATTGACTTAAATAAAAAAATATAATATAATATATATAGAAAAGAAAAAAATGGGGACGAGCTGGTGCTAGTCATCTAATGAGAAAGTTAGAGATTCGGATTTGATGCCGCCATATATGACCTTTTTAAGATTTTTAAAGTAGGGTTCGATTCCTTGCTTCCCCCAACGGTTAAAAATCTTATCTAATAGGAAATAATTACCTGAGGCAAACCATAATCGGAACTCCTCACGCGGGCCTGATCCCGTCATGCTGATTAAGTTCTGGCATGTGACAGAGACTGTAGTGAAATTGTAGGTAATTATGATATATTATATAAAATAATCAGGGTAAAAAGAATGAGGATAAAAAGATTGTCCTGAGCCTCAATTTTATATAACCTGTCTGCCGCACAAGACAGGATAAATATGGGTAGCGGTAGAGTTTTAATGGAATAGCTGACAATCCCGTTAGGTTTCAGACGACTTTAGGATAACCTAAGAACAAGCTATTACTATTGATTTTTAATAAAAATAATGATATAATATATATGTAAATAAGATAAAAATATTTACAAATATAAAAACTCCGTTGGCTACGGTTGAAATGCAATAGCAAAGTAGAAAATAGCCACCCTTTCCTTATATAAAAAGGGGTTAAAAATAAAAATTGATAATATATAAAAATTATTATATAATATATATAGAAAAAGAAAGAAAAGGAAGTGTTTGATTATGGGTTATAGAAGTGAAGTTGCTCTTGCAACAAGAAAACAAGATTTTAAAATATTAAAAAACTTAGCTAAAGAAAATCAAATAGTACTTGACTTTATAGATGAAGCAGATATAAAAGCAGATGATGATATTGTTATATTACATTGGGATTGGGTTAAATGGTATTCTGATTATCCTGAAATTAAAGCTATTGATAAATTTTTAGATGAACTAAGAGAAAAAAATGCTCCATATAAATTCATTAGAATAGGAGAAAGTGTTGAAGATGTAGAAGTTGATATTAACTATGGAAATGAAGATGAATATGGGGAAGATATAACTGAAAGAATAGATACTGTTATAGAAGTCAATAGAAGTGTAAATATTGATTTTTAATAAAAAATTTGATATAATTATATTAACAAAAAAGAAATATAAAAAATCTTAAGTAGTTGTATATACGGAATTGCGGTGGCTATATAAAATACTGGTAGCCACCGCAAGGGATAAGATTTTAAAATAAATAATAGTTGCCTCTAGAATTCTTCGGAAAAGACTAGTTAAAGTTTCATTCTCTTTGGAGTTTGAAGCAAAAGCAAATAAATAATCTTAATTGATTTTATTAAAAAATAATGTTATAATTATTATAGAAAAAGAAAGAAAAATATAAAAAGATGACGGAATAGCTAACCGTTGCAGACAGAACAATGAATGCAAAATCTGTTAAAAGTTTCTATCGCAGTAGTACTTGAGCGATTAAGAAAAAAAAGTATTCCTTAGTAGATAGAGGAAAACGGTATCTATGTTCGGTATGAATGAAGCGGGATTTCATACAGATGTAATTATCTAAAAAATTACAAGCTCAGGAGAAGACTGAGTGAGGTTTATAGAAACTCCTCAAAACAACTTCATACGGAGAGAGTGATAGAAACCTCCTCGTGGTTCTCTCTGGATACAAAAACAAGAGCCTTAAGCATTGTGAGTAACTAATTCTATCAATCACTTGTAACAGTTCAATTATTGTCCTGACTTGTGATTAATAAGGTAACCAAGTAGAACGGGTAGCATACCTTAGAAAGTGCAAAAAGACCTGCCTATGCCATAATGGGGGCTAAAGTAAATAAATACCCATTAAAATTTCTTTTTTGATATATTATAAAAAAAATGTTATAATATATATAGAAAAAGAAAGAAAAAAAGTTTACGAAACTTACCAAGCAATTGGTGACAAGGCTGTTCTTCTTAATCCTTAAGCGGGTTGCCGCAGGTTTCTTATAAGCGAAAGAGTTTCATTAATATATATAAATAATAGAAAGGTTAAATGAGGTGGTTAGAATGGAAAAAAAAATAACTAAAAAAGAAATGTTTGGAAGATTAATTGAAATTGTAAAAGGAGCTGACATCGAAGATGTAGATGCAGTAGTAGAATTTTTAAATCATGAAATTGAATTAGTATCTAAGAAAAGAACTGGAAAAACAGCAACTCAAAAAGCTAATGAAACATTAGTAGAAGTAATATATGAAGCTATTGCACAAGCTGAAACTCCAATTACTGTAACAGACTTATTCAAAGTTGTTGAAAGCGAAGAAATTAAATCTGCACAAAAAGTATCTGCATTAGTTAAAAAATTAGTTGATGCAGGAAGAGTAGAAAGAATTGAAGATAAAAGAAAAGCATATTTTAAAATTGCTGAATAGAAAAAAGTTGCCTCTAACAACTTAAAAAATAGAGTGGTGGAGATTGTATGTTGAATACAAAAAAGGTAATTGATAATCAATTACCTTTTTTATTATGCGGAAACAGGTATTCCGAACATATGATCCAGATAAATAATCTTGAACCGGATCCCGCAAAAGATTTTTAAATTTTTACGAACTTTTATTGATTTTTTAAAAAATTTATGATATAATATAAATATAAAAAATAATAAAAAATATTTTTATTATTAATAAGAAAGGGAAGGTGTCAAGTATGGAAAAATATATTGTTAATGGTAAAGTTACAGAGGTTACTTTAACAAATGGAAAAGTAGTAAAAGTATCAACAGAGTATCTTGAAACTCTAAAAGAGAAACTTGGAATAGATATGGATGAAGCTGTTTTAACTTGGCTTGAAGATGAAGAATATTTAATTAATGAAGAGCAAGAAGCTCTTTGTGCTGCCGCAAAAGAAAATAAATCACTTGCCGCAGCTAGAAAAGGTTTTAGAGATGGCGCAAAAGAAAGAAAAAAAGTAGTTAGAACAGTTAAAGAAAATCCCGTTAAAGAAGAAATTATATTAAATTTAGTTGAAAAATTAAATAGTATAGAAAAAGTAAGTGAGATTGTTATAGAAAATAAAAGTAAAATTATTACTTTTAAAGTTGGAGATAGAGAATTTAAATTAGACCTTATAGAAAAACGTAAACCGAAAGGAGAATAAAAAATTGGACATTGATAAGACAAAAGAATATACTTGAAAAGAATTATGTAAAATTTTTGATTGGTCTCCTTCTAGTAGGTCAATTGAAGATAATATAAAAAGAGCGAAAAAGAAAGGCGTAGATATTGTTTTTACAAGAAGAAATGGTGAGTTAGGAGGCGCCCCATCGCTATATAAAATATTACAATGCAATATTTATGATAAAGAATGAGTAAAATGTCCTTTATATCCTCAATATGAGGTAACTAAAGATGGAGATTGTAGACAAACAGATAATAAAACTTTATGTGGATATGTTAATAAAAAGACAGGTTATGTAATTGTTACAGATAAAAGAGATAGAACAGCTTTAAGAGTGCATCGTTTAATTATGATGACTTTTTGCCCTATTGATAATCCAGACGATTATGTTGTTGACCACATTAATGGAATTAGAAACGATAATCGTTTGGAAAATTTGAGATGAGTAACGCAAGAAGAAAATCTTCAAGAAAGAGATAGCAATAGAGCCAATATCCAAAATAATTTATTAAAAATAATACAAAAATATGGATATGAAGAAACAAATAAAATACTTTTAAGAGTTTTAAATGAAAAGGAAAACTAATTAGGTTTTCCCTGAGTTGCTAAAAAATACGCATTTTTAGAAAACACGATTTTTATTAAGACGATACGAGAAATACGATTTAGAAAGGAGCAACAAAACAATTTATGCGTGAGATTTTATTTAGGGGATACTCTAAAGACGAAGAAAAATGAGTTTATGGTTGTCTTACGCTTAATTATACTATAATTGATAAGTGCGGAGATGAGTGGCAGGTTGAACCTAGTTCTATAGGGCAATATACCGGTTACCGTGATATAGATGGAAATAAAATATTTGAAGGAGATGTCTTATATTTAGATGGCAGTTATTTTACTATTGAAGATATGAGGGCTATGTCTGGAGATAAAGCTGTAAAAGCGACCATTGCCGCACACAATTATAAAGTTGATTAGATATGAAAAATTTGCTAATATTTTGACTTTGGTTTAAGTTAAACTTTGGTTATTGCGGGGTTGCTGATGATAAAATTACTAGTTATTATGCATCTATTCCGTATATAAGAAAGATAGAAATAGATAGTTAAATTATTATTGTTTAACTATCTATTTTTTATGAGGGGGTGTATTCATCACGAAGTGATGAATCTCCCACTTTAAATAGGGGGCTATTTTTTTATATGGGGGTTGGTTTCCGCATTAGGGGCTAGTTTTATAGGGGTTGCCGTTTTATTAAAAATGTCATATTTTTTTACACCTATATAATAAGTTCTATACCCGTAAAAAAATATGACATTTTTATTAGAATATTGCATTTTGGACAAAGTGTAATATTTTATTATATTTAGTTTTCATATATATATGAAAGGAGTTATAAATATGATAGAGTTAACAATTGGAAAAAAGACTGGTACTGAATTGGCTAAGTGGTTTGGTATAAGTTATGGTTCTTTTAGAAATAAAAAATCGGAAAAATTAGAAGAATTAAAGTTATTTGCGGAATTCTATGAAGAAAATGGTAAAGTTATAATTACTAAAGTTATAGAACCTGTATATCAAAAAGGAATGGCTAGTGTAAAAAGAAAAGTTATAGAAAAAATAGATGCTGTATGAAGCCCAGATGGATTAGATAGCTGTCAAAGAGTTGGAGAAAAGATATTAGAAAGACTTCAAGAAGAAGATAAAGAGTTTAATAGAGCTATTGGTACTATTGTTAAATATACTCGTGAGGGAAGAAATGAGTTGTATGGTATACCTTTCTCTGAAAATGGTGGTAAGATTGGCTCTTGTGTTTATATATGGTGTAAAAGAAATCCTGATACTGGCGAATATGATTTTTTAACAGAGGAAGAGCAAGAAATAAAACAGAAATTACAAACTAAATATTTTGGAGATGCTACTGAGAAACAAATATTAGTTAAAGCAATGGTTGAAGCTGGTGAGATTAGTAAAGAAGATGCATGGAGTGTACTAGAAGAAATGACCAATATGAATGGTAAAGCTAATTTTATGGGGTTCTTAAAAGAGATACAACAAACATTGCATTGTCAAGTTATTAGAGGAACATTAGTAAATAGAGAAGTAGAGAAATTAGACTTTGTAGATAATCATGAAGTTAAGTAAAAGTATTAAACTCAAACAAAATAAACAAAAAATTGTAGGAAATGATATAGAATGGTGGTATAGAGGTGGACCGATTCCCATCTATACCATCCTTTTTATCTTATCCTTATCGTTTTCCTTCTACATATAATATATTATTGTTCTTGTTCAATAAGTTTTTATTGATTTTTTATTTTATTTATAGTATAATATAATGGGAGAGTATTATTATTATATATATTATATTTATATTTCCCCTTTAATTATATCATATTTTATTAAAAAAATCAATTTTGCCTCTTTATCTAATGCGGTCACCGGTCATCCGATCGTTGCTAAGTTCTTTTTTTACATTATATCATATTTTTCTATAAAAGTCAAGCATATGTTATGGGAAATGCGGTCGCCGCTAAAGAGGCAAAAAATCCACGAAAATTTTGCATATGATGGGTCCCGATCGGCTTTACGGAGCAATTAGGACCATATAGGACTACTGACGGGTCAGCGTCTGCAGTTTTGGGAAAATGTAAACTGATTATGTAAACTAAATTTTTTGAAAAAAATATGCAAAAATACTTGACTTTTTAAAAATTCGGCGCACTGCGATCAGTTTCGCGCCGGGCAAGGCTATAGATTGCGTAAAAGTTTAAGAGTTTCATCATAGCCTATTTTATTTATTATACGAGTTAATTCTTTATTTAATTCGGCTCTATTTTGTAACATAAACATTGTATTATCTTCTCCTGTAACTCATCTTAAATTTTTTAATCTATTATCAGTTCGTATCCCATTAATATGATCAACTGTTCAATTGTTAGGATCTTCAACAGGAGTAAAACTTTGTAAAATTAAACGATGCAATAAATAAGGTTTACTATGAATAAAAACTTTTTGATACCCTTGAGCAATGGTACCTTCATAAATAATTTTTGTACTTTTATTGCGGAAACGGCCTTGATCTGAGACTTCATAATCATTGTCTTCACAACAAGTGATTCATTTTTCATTAAGGAGTTCTTTAGTAGTACGTTTTTTAGTTTCTGAAAACTCACTTTTATCTTTAATTTCGGGATCAACTTCTTCTACAAAATATTGAGCGTTAGGGTAATGTCCTACTCTAGTAATTAAAAATCCTTTTTTTAATTGAGATGCGCAAAATTTAGGAAAATTAGTTCTAATGACTGATTCAGTCGTACTAAACTGTTGTATTAATTCTTCTTGTGTCATAAATAAACACTCCTTTCTTTTCTATTATTATATCACTTTTAGGATAATATTTTTATTCGGATCCGACCATTTTTTATTAAAAAATATTGATAATACATATATTTTGCGAAAAACGGCCTCGCACACTCGTGCACCGGCCGCCAAACCTATTATTATATCACATTTCCGCAGTTTTGTCAATACTTTTTGCGAAAAAAATAAAAAAAATTGCTAAAATTTAATAATTTTAGCAATTTTTTAACAATTTTATTGTTTTGGTTTGCGTTTTTGTATTAAATCAACCTTAAAATCTTCATTATTCATAGAAAATGTTATAATTTTAGCTTTGTTTTCAATATTTAAGTTAGAAATATCAAGTTTTTGAAGTGTTTCCGCAATAGTTTGAATAATTAACTCTTTTGTAGGGTTTTCTTTTTGTACTCTTTCTTTTTGTGTTTTTTTCTTTGGTTTTTCTGCTTTTGCAACTAGCTTTATTACACCTTTTGCTTTTGCGTCAAGTTTTTCTTGTTCTTCATTTGTAATATAATCGTTATCTGCAAGAAATACTAGGATAGCTTCTTCTATTGTAGACAATTCTAATTTTTTCATTGTATTATCAGCCCACTCTTTTCCGCATTTTACAACCTTTCCATTTTCTAGTGTTATTTCAATAATATTATCTTTGATTACATAATCTTTCATTACTATCACCTTTTCCCTTTCCTTTTTACACTATTATTATATCATAGTAGTTATTAAAAGTCAATACTTTTTAAAATTATTTTTAGAATTTATTTTGAGTGCTTTTTTAAATTATAATTATTATATCATACGATAAAAAATTATTGGTCAAGTTTTTGGGATAAAAATTTTTTAGTAAATTTTGCCTTTTTCTCTTGACAAAAGCTCAAAAATGTGATATAATTTATTTTACGGCGCGCGGCGGCCATTCGCGCGCCGTTGATTTTATCATACTTTTTTATTTTTGTCAAGGGGGTTTTGTAAAAAAAAAATAAGGACTTGACACTTTTTTATGTCAAGTCCTTATGTCTAGTCAGCTATTGAGAAATATGCTTTTTTCTTATCTGTTACTCTTACAATTTCTTTAGCATCTACTAATTGTTTAAAGATAGCAGAAATCTTTTGATTTGTCAAGCCATTTCCATTTTCTAGTGTATAATTTTTAACTGTTTCACTTGTAGCAATTAAATCAGTTATTGTAATAGGTTTACCTATTTTAGCAAGTTCTTCAAGAAGCATTTTTGCAACTACTTGATTTTCTTTTTGTGTTTTAGTTGCACCACCTTTTGAATTTTTACGAGCTAGTAACTCTTGTTCGTGTTCACAGAAAGCCACAATTTCTGGTCTGTCAGCACATACCCCCTTAATCATTTCAAACATATCATTTTTAGTAAGTTTCTTTTCCATACTCATCAATCTCCTTTCACTTACATACTTATTATATCATATTGTAATAAGAAAGTCAATAGTTATTTTTAATTTTTTTGAATAAATTTTTATTCACTTTTTATTTACTCTTTCTTATTACACTTATATTATAACATTATTTTTATAAAAAATCAATAGTTTTTGTGAAAAAAATAAAAAAATTTTTTTTGCAATTTTTACTTGACAAATTCTTAAAAGTGTGGTATAATCCCAAATTCGGCTCGCGGCGACCCCGCTCGCGCCGACGAATTATGTAAACTAAAAACCTTAAAATAAAAGAGCTATTTTAAATAGCTCTTAATTTTTATCATTAAAATAAATTTCTACGATATTTTCTTCTTCCATTTTATGTCATCTCCTTTTTATTTCTAATCTTTTATGTATTCTTCTAATAATTGGCGTCTTGTTTGATTGATTAGCATATCAACAGCATTGTCAATTTCTTCACCTATAATATCACTAATTTCATAATCATTTTTAATTTCTTTTATATTATATTTTTTTTCAATGTAATTTTTCATAAAATTATAAAAATCTTCCCTCATTTTAATCATTTCCCCTTTCTATACTTATATTATACTATACTATTGAGCTTTTGTCAATAGTATAGTATAAATTTTTTAAATTATATTTCTTCAAAACTAGTTATTTTTCTATTGGTTAATTCAAATTCTTGTTCAACCCCGTATTCTTTTTTACAATAAGGACAACTCCAAACTTGATATTCTGTAAAAGTGCCATCTCCTATCCAATTTTCGATTGTGTCTTCCCACTTAAGAGGCTTATTACAATATTTACATAATATTTTAGTATCTTCGCCCATTTTTATTCTCCCCTTTCCATTTTTTCTAATTCTTTAAATTCTTTTTTTAATTCTTTTATTTTATTTTTTAAAGCAAGTTTTTGTTCATAGTGAGGAATAAAAGTTCCATTTTTACTATTGAAATAAAAACTTTGGTCTTCTATTCTATCTCCTGTATCGGGATGAAGACTATAAATAGAAATTTTAGTAATTTCTTTTGTAATTCTAAAAGTTTCATAGTCAAAAAAATTTAAATCTATTAAATTTAAAAAATCTATAAAATCGTGTTCTTTCATAAAAATGCACCTCTTTCTTATTACACTATTATTATACTATAAAAGGGATTGTTTGTCAACCCCTTTTATTAATTTATTTTAATTTTTTCAAAAACAAAATTGCTATCATTAAAAAATTTTTTTATTTGAGTTAAAGCAAAAGAAGCAAGTGAAGAAAAATCTCCAAAAATTAAAGGTTCTTCATCTCCAAAAATATCTTCTTTATGAGTATAAAGTTTTTCTCCTATTGAATAAAGTTCACAAATTTCATTTTCATTTTCAACATATTTAATAATTATAATATCTTCCATAATATCAATTCCCCTTTCCTTATTACACTATTATTATATCATTTATTTTAATAAAAGTCAATAGTAAAAATATTAAATTTACATTACAGCTATGTTACAGTTTCAGGAAAAAGTTATGTAAATCTAGGTTTACATAATTCTGTAATAAAAATGCAATAGACTTAGTTTACATAAAATTGCGGCGCCAGTCGACTCAAAACGCGCCGGCCGCGTTATGTCAACTTATTATGTAAACTTTTTATGTTAAAATAAAAACAGGTATATTCATACCTGTTTTATGTAAGCTCAGAGCTAGTCAACTATTGAGAAATAAGATTTTTTCTTGTCAGTTACTTTAACAAGTCTGTTATTGTCAACTAATTGTTTGAAGATAGCACTTATTTTTTGATTTGTTAAGTGGTTACCATTTTCTAGAACATAGCCTTTTACAACTTCACTTGTTGACATAAGGTCAGTTATTGTTATTGGTTTACCTATTTTTTCTAATTCAGTTACTAGCATTTTAGAAACAACCTCATTTTCTTTTTGAGTTTTAGTTTGTGAATTTCCGCTATTTTTTCTAGTTAGTAATTCTACCTCGTGGTCGATAAATTCAACTAATTCAGGTCTATCTTTTACTACCTCTCTTAATTGTGCGAAATAATCTTTTTTTGTTAATTTTTTTGTGTTAGCCATATTAATCACTCTCCCTTTCTATTTGGCTTTTGTAATAAGTTCTTCTTTCTTATTACACTATTATTATATCATAAATAAGTTTGAAAGTCAATAGTTTTTTTAAATATTTTTAATATTTTTTATTTTTAGTTTTCTATTGCTTTTCTTATTTACATACTTATTATATCATAAGTATTTTTAAAAGTCAATACTTTTTTATATTTTATTAAAAATATTTTTAACTATTTTTTTCTTCTCTCTTATTTACATTATTATTATAACATTTTATTTTTAAAAAGTCAATAAGTTTTATGAAAAAAAATTTTTTATTTTTTTCATAAAAAGCTTGACAATTTTGTCGAAATGTGGTATAATATAAAAATTTCGGGCTGCGGCGACCGCCCACGCCGCCAAGTTAACATAATAAAAGAGGTGCTTTTAACACCTCTTATTCGTTTGTAGGGACAAGTCCTTTTTCAAAGAGCTTTGGTATTATTTTTTTGTAATTTTTATCTAGCATAGTTTCCCAATTTTTAACTTGTTCAGGGTGATTTTTTATGTAAATCATAGCCCATTTATCAGCGTTCTTTTCTAGTTTTAAATTGAAATAGCAATTATAACACATTTGAGTTAGCATTTTACTATTGCAAATAAAATTTGTGCTTAAAAGTTTTGCAATAAGATTAGCTCCAATTATGTAAGCAGAGGCATAGAATTTATTGTAAGTCATAATGTGTCCAACCTCATGTAAAAAACTTAAAATATCACTTGAATATTTTTCTTTTATTTTATATTGATTAAGTCTTTTTAACATTTTTTCATAGAAGGCTTTTGCTCCAACAGGGTCTTCAGTAATTGGAATTTCAATACTTAAATCGTTTTTATCTTGACAATAGCAACAAAACTTTTCTCCAATTACAATTTCTACATCTGTATAATTTCCAAAAATTTCTTTAGCTATTGTTTTATAAGGTTTTAAAATTTGATTAAAATATCTTTTAGTTTTCATAGGTATCAACTCTCCTTTTTATTTACACCTATATTATACCATAAGAAAAAGTGAAAGTCAATACTTTTTTTTAAAAAATCTTTTAATTTTAGGAAGGTTGACATAAAATCCGATCTACCATTTTGAAAACTAAAAACTCAAATGTTACAATATTATGTAAACTCGGGCCGGCACGCTCACCGGCGGCCCGACCAAATTTTGGGTAAAATAAAACCCGCAGAAATACGACAAATTTCGTGCGGAAATGCCAAATGGGTTGCGGAAATATGGAAACGACACTCGCACGACCCTTTAACGGTTGTGCTTGAGTGTTCACTAGTTTTCAATAGTCACGGTTGTTTGTTTACTTATCTTTAGGTAGTCAATGAATCCTTCGTCAACTTCTCACGCCTCTACTCTATCAATAGTAGCTGAAGCAAAAGTAGTAGTAAGGTCTGAAACAAGTTTGTTCTTGCTAGAGTATACACCGCTTATTGTTTTATCACTAGTGATTAAAACATAAATAGTCATTAACGTTTCACTTTTCCTTTCTTTTTATACACTATAATTATAACATAAATTTTATTATTTGTCAAAAATTATGTAAAGAAAAGAGGCAGGTTGCCGCGAATAAAATAAAAAAGTTGCATATTTATGCAACTTTTGTCTGTGGTATTCTCCAACAAGCTCTATTAATGCTTTTGTCTATTTTTAAATGAGATTTTAAACATCTTGCAAGTATTTGACTTTCAACAATAGCATCTTCAAGTCCTGTGTGGTCTTCTATAAAGTTTATTTGTTCACAATAGCTATATACTCTTTCCGCATTTGTTATTAAATTATTGTTTCCATTTCTTATATTTTCATATTGAAATGTTTTTTGTTTGCATATTGTTTGACAAGCTATATGCCATATATCACATATTTCTACACCATATGGAAGAAACCAGCGGCAACCGCTACCACTTAAATATCTAACTGTATTATTTAATGTTGTATAGTCAAAATTTGCATTGTAAGCATATACCTCTTGAATATTGAAAAATTCTATTGCTTTAGCTATTCTTTTTCTAGCTTCCCATATACTGATTTTTTCCATTTTCTTTTGTTTTAGTCTTTCATAATATTTAGGTAATTTTTCTTTATAATATGCTGTTGCCATAAGTTCTTTCCAATCAAAAATTTCTTTAATTGCAAATGAACGTTTAGCATATATATTGCCTTTTTTGTCGCATATTACAAAACCTATATCATATACTAAGCCATCATTTTTAGCTCCTTTTTCCATAATGTTATTAGTAGTTTCTACATCTAAAACCATTATGTATTTCTTTCTTTTGTCTATCTTCATAGTATCATTTCCTTTCCCTTTGTACAATTATATTATACTACTTTTTATATTGTTTGTCAATACTTTTATATTAAAATTTTATTAAAATATTGTTTCAGTTTTAGGAAGTTTTTATGTAAACCAGAAAATCTTAACTTGCATAAAAAATTTACATAACTAGTTTACATAAAAAATTCTCGGGCTCGAACGCCCGTTCTTGGTTGATATAATATTTTTTAGTTTACATAAAATAAAACTAGCTTTTGCTAGTTTATTTTTTTAGATATCAAAAGAAGCATAGCCAACTTGTACTTCAAAGTCTTCAAAATCATACCATGTATATAAGTCTTTTTCAATTTCTTTTGCGTTTTTTTCTAAAAATTCTATTATTTTATTTACAAGTTCTTCATTTTCATAATCTCTGTTTATCTCTTGCCAGTCATCATCATAGCCTTCAAAATCATTAAATTCAATATGTATTTCTTTATCTTCCTCATCATCTATTGAGTAATCTTCAAAATCTACATCTCCATAATTTTCTAATTCTTTTAACATTTTTATAAGTTCTTCTTTCATTTTTCATTTCCCCTCTCTATATTTATATTATACTACTAATAAAAGTATTTGTCAACTAATCTTCAATATCTTCTAAATATTCTTTTGTAGCATTATCAATAGCAATAACTAATTCTTTTTGTAATTTTTCTTGTAAACTTCTAGCTAAATTTTCTACCTCTTTTTTGTCTTTTAATTTCATACTAGATAATACCTCATAAACATAACCCTCAATTTCACTTTTTACATTATAATTATTCATAATAAATTCCTCCCTTGTGGTGTTACCACTCTTTTCTTATTACACTTATATTATACCATAGTATTTTAGTATTGTCAATAATAGAATAGTTAAATTTACGTTACAAAAATGTTACAAAGAGATTAAATTTATGTTACATTTTAGGAAAAATTATGTCAACTCAAAATTACATAATTTTGTAACAAAAATGTAACAATACTGGTTGACATAAAAATGCGGCGCCGGACAGTTGAAAACGCGCCGCCAATATTACATTTTTATGTCAACCAGAAAAGTTATATAATTTTTTTTATTCAGTTTACATAAAAATGACTTTTATCTAACAGTCCTTATCAAAGGAGTGTTAGATAAAAAACCAAAATTTGAATAATAACCTTGTTTATTGTTCTTTAAAAACAATATCATAAACTCGGTCATCATCTGTTATTAAATCGTATGTTCCCATAGAAGCTACATAATTTAGAACAACAAATTTTTGACTATCTAGACTAGATAGTTCTCCAAGCTCTTTTTTTATTCTTTTTAGGTTGCTATTAAGACCTTGTTCTTTTCCCATTTCTTCAAGTCTATTAGCTACCTCTTTAATAGTTCCACATATTCCATTTCTTAGTTTCATCATTTCAATCACCATTGAACTTGTATCAAGTTCCCTTTCGTTTATTACACTTATATTATACCATTTGAAAAGCCACTTGTCAATACTTTTTATATTAAATTTTTGTTTCATTTATGTTACAGAAACATTACATTTTAGGAAAAGTTATGTCAACTAATGATTGATTTTTTCTGTTACATTATTATGTAAACCAAGGTTGACATAAAAAACGGCTCGCGGCGACCCCGCTCGAGCCGTCAAAAATGTCAAGTCTTTTTATACTTTTTAACATAAATGTAATCTAATTGTAACATTTTAAATTAAATATTATTCTATTTCATTGCAAATTTTATGTTAACAAATAAAGTTATGTTTAGATTAAAAATAAAAATCGATTAAAGCCTTTCTAGTCTAGATTAAAAGGTCTGTTAACCGATTTCCGCATTATTCACTTGCTATTGACATTATCAAAGAATAAAGTTGTCTTAAATCTCTTAAGCAATAACCTTGCCATTTCTTTGTGCTATTATCTGCTTTTGATGTTATTCTTTTTATTCCAATTCCATTTAATTGTTTCCATTCAATTAAATTCTTTGTATAATCATCTAATAATAAACAAGTTTTGTCTATTGTTATATTTAATTTATCTTTAATAACTTTTGCTTTGTTTTCTCCAATTCTAGAAAAACAAATATTTTCTTTTGGTATGTTATCTAAATATCTAGATATCCAAATAAGTTTGTCAAGGTCTGCCTGTTCATTTGGAGTTGCACTAATAATGTATACATTTACATTATCAGCTGTTGCAAGTTCATTTATACATTCAATATATTTATAAGGTTTTAAATCTGCAAAAAAGCCAACTTCATTAGTAAATCTTTCTAAAGCATTTCTTTTGCTATTGAATTTTGCTAAAGTTCCATCTAAATCTAAAAATAAATTAATCATATTAAGTTCACTTCCCTTTTATCTATATTATTTCATTAATTATTTATTTAATAATATTGTATAAAAACTTATTAACTTAGTTAATAAGTTGATATAACTCATTAACTAAGTTTGCTCTATATGCATTTATTGTTGCTTGACCTTTCCAAGCATTTAGATTTTTTTTAGCATCATCTATTAAGATACCATTTTTACATTTAGCAAAATCAAATTTTGTTTTATACTCTTGTACTAAATGAATTTCAGTTGCATATGGAAAATATTTTGCTAACCATTGTTTTTTAGCTTGTCTGCTTTCTTTTGGATGTTTTTTATCAACATATGAGATAATTCCAATTTCATAACCATTAGCTTTTAATAAAGATATAACTTTATTCATATTATCTAAATTGTATAAAGGTCTTGCCTCTAAATAAGGTGTCATATCTCCATCAGCAAGTTTTTTGCTAAAGTCTTTTACATAAAATAACCCTGCTAGAGTTCCATCCATATCAAAATAAATAGTTGTTTGTGTCATTTCAATCACCATTGAACTTGTATCAAGTTCCCTTTCCTTTTTACACTATTATTATATCATGATACGGACTAGATGTCAAGCATTTTTTTAAAAAAAATTAAAAAAATAATATTTTTTTTGAGGGGTAGAGTTTTGGGAAAAATTTTAAAAAAATTTTTGAAATGGGTCTTACCGCCACTTTTCTCTCTCCAAATATTTTTTAAATTTCAAAAACGATATCTTTAATCTACATTTTCTATCGTATCTAAATATAGTATATCACCTGCATATATTAAGTTTCGATCTTCAATGTCATTTAATCTAATTATTTCATCTATATCACAATAATATTTTTTGCAAATACCTATTAATGTATCTCCTTTTTTATCTTACACTAAAAATGCAGATAGTCCCAAATTTGCAATCAGATACGTTATCTCATGCCATATTTACTCCTCCTCTAATAGTTCTTTTAAAGCTTGCGCTTTTCCTTCTCTATATGTTATAACCCCATAAGCAATTTCACCATGACTTAAAGCTTCTTCAATTTCATACTTTTCTCTTATCATATCTTTTGATATATAATTTTCTTCTAGATAATTATTTTTAGTTCTTAACTCTCCTATTTCAGATAATCTTTTTGCATCTCTATTATTTAGTTCTTCATTTTCTTTTTGTAGTTTTTTTATGAGCTTTAAAACTGTATATATAGTATTATCTATTTCTCTCATACTATCAATAAATTTCAATCTAGGATGAAATATTATTTTGTTTAATTTTTTTAATTGTTCAATAGCTTTGTTTTCTTCTTCTGTCATTTATTTTGCCTCCATTTGTAACTCTATTACATTTTTATTTAATAATTCAATTTGTTGCATCATTTGAATATTATCTTGTTTTAATTCCATTAATATTCCAATTATCCACCATATATTAAGTAAAATTAATATTACCATAACATATAATCCTGTTCTATCTTTTCCTGTTCCCATATTTTATTTCTCCTTATAATAATCTCAAAAGTTATCAAGCGGCGATACCTTAATTCTATCAATCATTTCTTGCTGTTTCTTTTCAAAATCATCATCTTTTTCTACCATTCAATTTCCCAGACTTTTAACGTTAACAATCATATCTGCGCGAACGTCTTCTGTGATTTTGAACTTTAGTATCATAGCTTTGATTTCATCTAAAAATAACGCGGCGGCCTCATCAACTCCGTAATTGTTTTCCTTAATTAATTTATCTTTAATACATTTTACCTCTGCGCAATAAGATTCACTTAAAACAATAGCCTCATCTTTAGAAAGCGGCAACCCCTCTTCATTTAATTGTTTTTTATAGTTCATTAATAATTCTCTTTTATTTGTTTTATATGCGGCGGCCACCGGTGTTCCCGCAGCAAACCTTGTTATAAATTCATATAATCTAACGCAATGGCTTAATTGTTTTCCATCATATCCATATTTTTCAATTTTTTCAATAATGCCAGGATAAGGATGACAAAGTGCCTTGTTTTTTTCATAAGCCATTCCCGCAATGCATTTTAAAAATTGCGCAGTATCTGCGGTAGCGATTTTATCACGACAATTGAATATTGGTTTAATTAATTCTTTATACTTAGGATTAAATACGATATAATCACTATATAATAATTCAATATAACTAATATTTTCTTTTTTAAACATTTCAAACATTACACGAATATCTTTTACTTCAGCATGTTCTTCATTATCTAATACTATTGTTGTAGAAATTGGTGGTTTAGCTCTAATAAAATCTTCAAGAGAAGGCAATATTGCACTTTTTGTATCTACGTCACTTTGATATTCATTACTATATTCATCTAATCCATAATTTTGACTTCCTTGAAGAGCAGTAAATACCACTTCATAACCTGCGGCAACCAGATAATCATAATGCTCTTGTACACGTGCGGCAATAGTCGCTTTATAATTTTTAATCTCGTTCATTAGCTTCATTCCACCTTTCTGCAAAATAAATCATACTTTCTATATAATCCATATATTTTGTTTCTTTATAAAATTTATCAATATCAGAATCATTATCTATAAAATTATCCAATCCAAACCCACATTCTCCAGCTCATTCTAATAATTGTTTTAATATTTTATTTTCTTTTTCTAATTTATGGACATACCAAGGATAATATAATTCTGATCCTTCTATTTTTTGACAATAATTTTCTTTATTCATATGCGGCGGGAGTCGCTTACTGGGCTTTATACCTAAGCGTTTCTGCCTTCACCTCTACTTTCTTTTTATTTATTTTTCTTTATATAAATATTATAATATTTTTTTTAATAAAAATCAAATTAATAATCTTTAAACAAATTTGACAAAACGAAAAAATTATGGTAGAATATAATTAAGAAAGATCAAGAGAGGAGATGATTTTACGGAGACAAATACAAATAAAAAAGAATCTGTGCAACATAAAAAATTAGATTATTCATTAAAAACAGCTAAAGAACGTGCAGATTTTGTTGATAATTTATTGCCAAATTTAACTGAAGAACAATTAACAAGTGAAAGATATATGGAAATATTATCAGATTATATAGTTTCCGCTATGACTCCAGAAGAAAAAAAAGAAAAATTGATTTTAACTGAAAATAGAATGGTTACAGTCAATAAAAGAGAAACATCTATGCAACGTATAGTTGAATCATTAGAAAATGGTGAAGATGGCTTATGGCGTATGTCTATTGATAATGATAAAAATGTATTATTAACTCATAAAAAAGAAATAAGTGAAAAAGACTTAGATGAAATAAAAGCGTTAAGAGATTTAAAAGAAGCCATTAAAATAGTTGAAGAAATAGAAAAAAAAGCAGTTGGTAAAAACAAATATATAGCAAAAAAATGATTAATAGAAATGCATCAAGAACAATACATCATTAAAGATTCTTATAAACCTGTCATGGCCAGTTCTGGAGCAGCAATTAAAAGTTTAACAAAAGTAAATTTAGAAGAAAATATTACTATAGATGAAAATGGAGATCCAGTAAGTGATTGTGCTGTTTCATTTTTTAATCCTAATCATATATGTGCATTACTTTGCAATTATTCTGCTTTAAAAGAAGATTGTTGAGGAAATTTTTCTTGGGATTTTTGGTATTTAATGGAAGATTTAGATATCTTAATTGAAGATACTTTAAGAGATGATTATCCGCTATATTATAAATTATTAATTTATAAAATTGATGGAAGATTAAATATAGAAATTCAAAAACTTTTAGAAGAAGAGTTTGGAATTACTTATACAGTTGAATATTTGTCTTCTTTATGGCGTAATAAGATACCTAAAATACTATCTGAAAAAGCTAAAGAAAAATATTTATTATGATATTATAGTCATAAAGAATATGGAAAATGGAAAAAATGTTCAAGATGTGGTAAAATTAAATTAGCTCATAATAGATTTTTTTCAAAAAATAATACTTCAAAAGATGGATGATATAGTATATGTAAAGAATGTCGTAATAAAAAAGCAAAAGAAGAAGTAGTAGAATAAAAGAAAGGAGCTGAAATAAATGGGAAATTTAAAAGCATGTCAAAAATGCGGAAAGGTTATGGATGAAGAAGCGCAATTCTATCTTCGTAAAGATGGAACTCGTATGGATTTGTGTAAAAAATGTTTAACAATGCATATTGATAATTTTGATCCAGAAACCTTCCTTTGAATTTTAAAAGATATGGATTTACCTTATATTCCAGAAGAATGAAATGTTTTAAGAGATAGAGCTTTTGCTAAAAATCCGAATTTAAATGGAATGTCAGTTTTTGGAAAATATCTATCTAAAATGAAATTAAAACAATGAAAACAATACGGTTGAGAAGATTCTGAAAAATTACAAGCTCTAAACGAGGAAAAGAAAAAAGCTGTAGCTATTGAACGTGAAAAATATGAAGAACATTTAAAAGAACAGTTAGAAAATGGAGAAATTACAGATGCTCAATATAAAACATTAGTAAGTACTTCAACTCAAAATCAAGAGCAATTATATGCTCAGCCTATTGTTACAGATGGTACAGAAAATCCATTTGGAGATGGTAGTAATTTTATTCCTGAAGATGATTTAATTGATTTAGGACAAGATTTAACAGAAGAAGATAAAATGTACCTTGCTATGAAATGAGGAAGATTATATAAACCTGCAGAATGAGTTGAATTAGAAAAAACTTATAAAGAAATGACAGAGTCTTTTGATATTCAAGATGCAGATAGTATTAACACATTAATTTTAATTTGTAAGACTAATCTAAAAATGAATCAATATTTAGATAGTGGAGATATAGAAGGATATCAAAAATTATCTAAAGTAAGTAATGATTTACGTAAATCTGCAAAATTTACTGCCGCACAAAACAAAGAACAAAATAATGATTTTGTGGATTCAGTAGGAGAATTAGTTGCCTATTGTGAAAAAAATGGAGGCGCAATTCCTAAGTATGAAATTACGACTCCTCAAGATGTCATAGATACAGTTATTCAAGATTTAAAAAATTATACTAAAAATTTAATTTATGAAGATAAATCTTTAGCAAAACAAATTGAAGATTATTTAAAAAAGGTTGAAATTGCAAAACAAATGAAAATGGATCAAGAGGAAGCAAAAAACAAAGGAACTGATGTAATAGAAATAAATGACGAAGATTATATTGAATATGAAGAATCACTACAAGAACAGCGAAGAATAGACGCGGAAATGACTAATAAAGAATCAGGTGATGAATAAAATGGCTTTACAAGATATTTTATCACTTTCAAAATCTAAAGACTTTATTGGTAAAAAGCAAGGAATGTCTAAAGAACGATTAGATGCTCAATTGGGTAATTTAAGAAATAAAATTGCTTTTTATAGAGAATATCCTGATCTGTTTATTGATGATATAAAAGGTCCTGATTGTAGTTTTAAATTTTATTTTTATCAACGTGTATTTTTAAGAATTGTAATGCGTCATAGGTATGTTTATGCAACTTTTCCTCGTGCTTATTCAAAATCTTTTTTAAGCATGATGGCATTAATGATTAGATGTATTTTATATCCAAATTCTCATTTATTTGTAACTACAGGAGGAAAAGAACAAGCTGCATCTATAACGGTAGCAAAAATTGAAGAAATATGTCATCTTATTCCTTCTCTTGAGAGTGAAATAAACTGAGAGAGAGGAATTTCTAAGAAATCTAAAAATGATGTAAAATATATATTTAAAAATGGTTCTTCAATAGATATTCTTGCGGCAACAGAAAGATCTAGAGGTCAGCGTCGTACAGGAGGAGTAATGGAAGAATGTGTTTCTATAGACCAAAAAATGTTAAATGAAGTTATTATTCCTACTACTAACGTTGATAGACAATTACCTGATGGAAGTAGAGATCGCAATGAGCCTGTTAATAAATCTCAAATATATATTACTACTGCAGGTTGAAAAAATTCTTTTGCTTTTTCTAAATTAATTGAGTTATTAATTCGTTCCCTATTAGATCCTGATGAGGTTATGATTATGGGTGGTACTTATGAAACTCCTGTAAAAGAAGGTCTTTTAAATGAGGATTTTGTAGATGAACTAAAGTTAAGTGGAACTTATCAAGAAGATTCATTTGATAGAGAGTATCGTAGTAAATGAAGCGGAGATGTTGAAAATGCTTTTTATTCTTCTGAAGAGTTTGACAAACATAGAGTATTATTACAACCTGAATATGAATATAGCGGACGCAGTTCAAAGAATGCTTATTATGCCTTAGGTGTTGATGTAGGTCGTACTGGATGTACTACAGAAATTTGTGTTTTTAAAGTAACTCCGCAACCTCAAGGAACAGCTTTAAAAAGTTTAGTCAATATATATACTTTTGATGCAGAACATTTTGAAATTCAAGCTATTAATATTAAAAAATTATATTATAAATATAAAGCAAGAATTGTAGCAATTGATGCAAATGGACTTGGAGTTGGGCTTGTAGATTTTATGACTATTGCTCAAACAGATCCAGAAACAGGAGATGTTCTCCCCGCATTTGGAGTTGAAGGCGGAACTGCAGAAGAAGTTATGGAACAATATAAAAAAGTAAAAGGTCCAGATGTTGAAGAAAATGCTTTATATTTAATTAAAGCCAATGCCCCTATAAATACTGAAGCTTATGCTTATGCAAGAGGTCAAATGTCAAGTGGAAAAGTTAAGTTTTTAACTGATGAACAACAAGCAAAAATTAAATTAATGGATACAAAATTAGGTCAAAATATGACTGTAGATAAAAGAAATGAATATTTACAACCTTTCCAATTAACTTCTATTTTAAAAGCTCAAATGTTAAATTTAGTTGAAGATAACGAAGGAGTTAATATTATTTTAAAACAATCTAATAAAGGAATTAAAAAAGATAAATTTTCAGCTTTTATTTATGGACTTTATTATATTAAACAAGATGAAGATAGAAAGAAAAAAAGAAAGAAAACAAGTATTGCAGAAATGGTATTTTATTCATCAAATTAATAAGACTTTGGACAAAATTAACTGATTGAGATACTAAAATATTAATATAAATATAGAAAATATTTTAGTATATCAATCATTATATGTAGAAATGGAGGTTATACATGAGAGCAAGTAGAGGAGAAATTAAAATCGAAGAAGTTCTTCAAGAAGCTGGATTGGTTTTTGAAGAAGAATATTCTTTTCCAGACTTAGTTAGTACAAGTGGACGTCCATTAAGATTTGATTTTGCAGTGTTTGATGATGAACATAATTTAGAATTTTTAATTGAATATCAAGGTATTCAACATTATTCACCAAAAAGTAAATTTGGTGGAGCAACTGGACTTCGTAAACAACAGTACAATGATATGAAGAAAAAAGAATATTGTCAAAAAAATAAAATTATATTAATAGAAATACCTTATACTGTTGAAGGAAGAATTAATTATGATTATATTATGAATTTATATTATGCAAAAGGTGGATATTAAAAATTTGACAGAAAATAAAATTTATGATATACTAGAATAAAGATTAAGAAAGAGAGAGGTGTCTATCTTGATTAATAGAAAAGAAGAAATAAAAAGAAAAGGCTTTAAAATGTCTTTTGTTGATAGCGCCAGTAATTTTGAAAATCAAAATAATTTTGTTCCTATTGATTTTTCAAAAATTAAAATAGGAGCAAAAACTTTGGATGATGCCATTTTAGATTTAGGAAGTTATCAAAAAATTGATAAAAGATTAGCTAAAAGAGAAGCTATTCTTAAATCTTTATACGACAATGACTATGCGGAAATGCGAGAAATATCAAATTTTTATTTTGAAACAAGTGGTATCTATTCGAGATTGTGTAAATATATGGCTTACATGTATAGATATGATTGAATGGTTACTCCTTATATTAATGATGATATCGCAAATGAAAAAGATAAAAATATTGCTTTAGCAGATTTTTATAAAATTTTATTATATTTAGATAATTCTGAGCTTAAAAGACTTTTTGGAGAAATAGCATTAAAAGTTGTTAAAAACGGATGTTATTATGGATATTTAATTTCAAATAACAAAAGAATAATTGTTCAAGAATTACCTGTAAATTATTGTCGTTCAAGATTTGTTGTTAATGGACGACCTGCAATAGAATTTAATATGAGATATTTTGATTTAGCTTTTAAAGATACTACTCAAAAAGTTAAAATATTAAATTTATTTCCTGCAGAGTTTAAAAAGGGATATATTTTATATAAAGAAGGAAAATTGCCACCTCAATTTGCTGGAGACACAGCAGGTTGATATTTGTTAGATGTTAATAGCACAATTAAATTTAATATCAATGGGGACGATGCACCTATGTTTATGTCTGTTATTCCCGCAATAATTGATTTAGATGAAGCAAAAGATTTAGACAAGAAAAAAATGGCTCAAGAATTATTAAAAATCATTATTCAAAAAATGCCAATAGATAAAAATGGAGATTTAATTTTTGATGTTGATGAAGCTCAACAATTACATAACAATGCAGTTGGAATGCTTAGAAAAGCTATTGGGATAGACGTATTAACAACTTTTGCAGATGTTGATGTTGCAGATATGAGCGATAACCGCAGCACTGCAACTACAGATGACTTAGAAAGAGTAGAACGTTCAGTTTATAATGAGGCTGGTGTTTCTCAAATGCAATTTAATACAGATGGAAATATAGCTCTTGAAAAATCAATATTGAACGATGCTGCATCTTTATACAATTTAATTTTACAATTTGAAAGCTTTATTAATGATGCTATTGAAAAATATAATAAAAAGCCTAAAAAGTATTATTATAAAGCTCAAATTTTAACTACAACAATTTATAATTATCAAGATATGGCTAAAGCATATAAAGAACAAATGCAAGTAGGATTTAGTAAAATGTTACCTCAAATTGCTATGGGGCAAGCTCAAAGTACAATACTTGCAAATGCATATTTTGAAAATGATATATTAGATTTAGTTAATGTATTTATACCACCTATGATGTCTAGCACAATGAATAGTGATGTGTTAAATAGAGTAAATCAACAAAACAAAGAAAATAAAAGTAATGGCGAAAATACTGGTGGAAGACCTGAAAAGTCAGACGATGAAAAGTCTGAAAAGACACTTCAAAATGAAGAAAGTCAATCTTAATAAAAAATCAGGACAAAAAAAGAAAAAATACTTTTCATTTTATTTATGTATAAATAAGTGGAAAGAGAAAGGAATAGATAGTTATGATGCACCAATCAATAGCAACAATAGATTCTCCAGAGTTTATTAATCTACAACCTTTAGAGATTAACCCACTAATGAGTAGCTGTGAAATAAAAGTATTATATCTAGGAGAAAATAGAAATCATAGTTATATTACTAAAGAAGTTGCAACAGAGATGGCAAAAACATTACGTGGAGCGCCTATTGTTGGATATTATAAAGATGAAAAACAAGATTTTAGAGATCACGGCGAAAAAATTATTTTTGATGATGAAGGCGTTAAATTTGAATGTTTAACAAAACCTTATGGTTTCGTCGCGCCTGACGCAAAAGTGTG
>JAEEGL015766586.1_pt1 | contig 31586 bp, 22 predicted proteins | sample 9134231 | NCBI WGS metagenome assembly JAEEGL01 (sample SAMN16246548, study PRJNA631951) | gut metagenome | biome: gut microbiome; feature: rumen; material: fiber-attached | host: Bos | place: Iran: Karaj | collected 2018-10 | reverse complement strand
TCTCGAAGAAGTAGATGAGCTGTCCGAGATAGTACTCAGAGAGACGAGGAATAGAGATGCGGATGTTTGGTACACCACCATCCACGTGAGCCAGCTGTGTTCCGAGCTCAGCCATCTTGTTCACCTCATCCACACGCTTGCCAGCCAGGAAGTTCAGACCGTCCAGATTCTCTTCATCCTCAGGGAAGAGCAGTTTTTTCTCAGGCTCTTCGATAGAGATGACCGTCTCAAAGATGGTGCGTTCGCCGTCCTGAATCCACTGTCCCATGCTGTGCAGGTCGGTAGTGAAGTCCACGCTGGCGGGGAAGATACCCTTGTGGCCCTTGCCCTCGCTCTCGCCGTACAGCTGCTTCCACCACTCGGCGATGAAGTGCAGGCGCGGGGTGAAGTTAGCAAGGATTTCAATCTTCTTGCCGTCCTGATAGAGGGCATTGCGCGCAATGGCATAGTTGAGTACCTGCTCGTCACCGTCCTTCTCCATCTCGACGGCACCGGCCACCAGGGCACGGATGTCAAAACCTGCCACTGCGATGGGCAGCAGGCCCACAGGGGTGAGCACCGAGAAACGGCCACCCACGTCATCGGGGATGACAAAGGTCGCATAGCCCTCCTGGGTAGCCAGGTTGCGCAAGGCACCTCGACGTGCATCGGTCACGGCGACGATATTGCGCTGGGCAAATGCCTTGCCCTCCTGCTTCTCGAGCATGTCCTTGAAGATGCGGAAGGCGATGCCAGGCTCGGTCGTGGTGCCCGACTTGGAGATGACGATGATGCCGAACTTGTGTCCGCGCACCAGGTCCATCATGTCATAGAGGTAATCCTCACCGATGTTGCTGCCAGCGAACAGCACCTTGGGACCGCCGCTCTTGTAGGCAGCAAAGTGATCGCTCAACGCATCAATGACGGCCTTGGCACCCAGATAGCTGCCGCCGATGCCGATGCTGATGACATACTCGCACTCGCTGCGCAACTGTGCGGCACTTTTTTCGATATCCTGCAGTTGTTGCTCGTCGATGCTGCTGGGCAGATGCAGCCAGCCCAAGAAGTCGTTACCGGCGCCGCTGCCGCTCTCCAGCGTCTGCTTGGCGGCAAGGGCAGTGGATTCCAACGCCTGTGCGTTCAACCCCTCAAGGGCAAATTTGCTGATGACTTGAATCTTATCGTTCATGATCTTAAGTTATGATGTTTAGTTTACGCTCTAATCTCTAATCACTAATCAATTTGATTTGGAGATCAAATTTCCTTAGTGTACGCGCGGCGGCGCTTGTGCTGCTCGGTCTCGAAGTATTCCCACTGCTTAAGCACCTTGGAGTTGAGTTCCAGCTCGCGGTTGCTCTCGGCCACCTTGTAGCCATACTCGTTGAAGCAGGGAATCAGGTCGGTGAACAGCAGCGAGTTGACACCCTTGTTCTGGTACTCGGGCTTGACAGCGATGAGCATCAGGTCCACCACATCGTTGTGCTTGAAGGCGTGCAACAACGGTTTCCATCCCATGGGGAACAGACGGCCGCGGTTCTTGATGAGCGCACGAGCCATCGAAGGGATGGAAATGCCCACGGCAACCAGTTCGCGCGACTCTTTTTCAACGGCCATTGCCAGATCGTTCAACGGCAGGAAGGGCAGATACATCTTGATGTAGTGCTTGATCTGCTTGTCGGACAGGGGAGAATAGCCAAAGATCTCATCGTATGCCACATTGATCAGCTTGAAGATGGCGTCGCCATAGTCGGCCACAAGTTTCTTGCGGTCTGTGTACTTGATGGTCTCCAGATTGTAGCGCTGGGCGACAAGGTTGGAGATGCGCTGCATCTTCTCGGGAATCTCCTTGGGAATGGTAATCAGCAACTCAATCCAGTCGGCATCCTTGACAAAGCCCAAGCGCTCCATGTGCTTGGGATAATAGGGATAGTTGTAGATGCCTCCGCTGGTGCCCACGCGGTCATAGCCCTCGATGAGCATGCCCTCGGGGTCCATGTCGGTGAAACTCAACGGGCCTGTCAAGTGTTCCATGCCCTTGCTCTTTCCCCAACGGGTCACAGCGTCGATGAGTGCGTCAACCACCTCGGCGTCATCGATGAAATCGATGTAGCTGAAGCGCGCCTCTTTCTTACCTGAACGCTCGTTGCACACATGGTTGATGATGCCCGCAACGCGGCCCACAATCTTGCCGTCGCGGTAAGCCAGATAGTATACCGCCTCGCAGAAGTCAAATGCCGGGTTCTTGTCGGGCCTCAAAGTGTTCAACTCGTCGGTGACAAGAGGTGGAACGAAGTATTCACTGTCGCGATACAGGGTGTCGATGGGGAAATGCACAAACTTCAACAAGTTGCGCTTGGTGGGTTGGATTTCTTTGATTTCAACAGCCATAAAATATTGAGTTTACTGTTTTTGTTACCTGTTTATAACTAACGCCTATTACCTAAAACCTAAAGCCTAATACCTAAAGCCTAATGACTAATGCCTAATGCCTAATGCCTAAACATAAACGACATTATTCAACCACCACAGCAGGGCGAGGAGCCCTGCCAGGATGAGGTTCAATTTCACAAAGAACCAGAAGTAATAACGACGCTCGGGGGTCATGTTGATTGACTAGTTGGACTTGGCTTTGTCGTGTACAAGGTCATAGGTGATGGAACCGTTGGGCGTCTTGATCACCACATTGTTGTCACCGTTGAGGCTGATGCCTGTAGCCGCACCGTTCTTGCCGGCATAAACGGTGAAGTACTTGCGGGTGCTCTTGTTGAAGCCGACTACCGAGCCCTTGGTGTCCAGGAAGACCAGATAGCGGTCATTCTCCAGCTTTTCCTTGATCTCCTTCATGTTGATGATGGGTTTGTCATACTGGGTGGGCTTCATCTTCACTTCCTCGCCTTCTTTGAGCTTGTCCATGTTCTCGGCGTTGTCGTGGTCCCACTTGGCATCGGCATTCTCTTCACCGGCAAGAGCCTTCTCCTCTTCTTCCTTGGCTTTGGCTTCTTCCTCGGCATCTATCTCTTCTTGTGTGGCAACATGAATGGCACCGATGTTGGCGACTTCCTGACGCAGGAAACTGCGCTCGCTGCCACTGGTGCTCTCCAACGGGCCGCGGCTATAGACATACTGGCGACCATCGCTGCGCGAACGGATTTTGCCGTCATAGCTCAACGTGGTCAACTTTTTATTGTCCACATCAAACAATGCCAAGGTCACGCGGCCGTTGCCGCCCTCGCCCGCGCCCTTCAGGTGATTGAGGAAGCCGAAGTAGAGGTAATCCTTACCGTCGATCTTGACGGCGCGCGGGATATACATCGCGTCGGCAATGAGTGATGAGTTGTCCATGCTGATGTTGCGACCGTCAAAATACTTGGTCTGGCCCAACTCAGTCTTCCAGCCGCCACCTTCTCGAGTCAACTTATAAATCTTGATGAAAGGACGGTCAGCGTCATTTTTATAAGTCACACCCACGATGCGGTCGGGCGTGTCGGGGTCAGTAGCACTGAATTTCACTGCTGTGCCGATGGTGGCGCCATCCTCGGTGAGGTTGTTGCGGCTCAGCTCGGCGCCCAGGATTGCTATCTCGTCCTGACTGTTCTCGGCCTGGATGGCGAGACTGTCGGCGCGGGCCTCCAGACGGTCATTCTCACGGCTGTTGCAATGTTTCAACATGCTCAGCAAGCCGATGAGTACCGCCAGTGCCACAATACCGATGATGAGGTTGCGGTTGAAGTTCGAGCGGCCGCCGCCATCGTTGTCGTCATCATCGTCATCGTCGTCGGTTGGGGGCGTGGGCTGCTGCCAGGCATTGGCGCTGCGCTGGGCGGCACGCTGGGCAGCCTGACGTTGCTCGTTATAAGTCGGGCCCGGCTGGTGCTCCTTGGAGGGAGTCGCAGCTGCCGCACCCTGACTGGCGATATTCACTGCATTATCCACAGCCTTGCCGCAATGGGGACAAAACACCGATGTTGACGGCATGGGCTGATGACAATAACTGCAAGCCACCTCTTTGCTCATGCGGTAACCACAATGGTTGCAAAAGACAGATCCTTCGGGGACTTCATGTCCGCAATGTTGACACCTCATAATCGTAGTCTATTTTAGAGTTGATGTTTGTTCGTCTTGTTTCAAACTGCAAAGGTATTCAATAATCTTTGATTATTGTCCCTTTTTCTGAAAAAAACGTGAGACCCCTTGTTTATCGCGTCAGGGCGGCTGCGGTTTTGGCTGCCAGGCGGGCGTTGTTGAGCACCAGTTGGATGTTGCTGGAAAGGCTGTCACCACCCGTTATATCTTTCACCTTAGCGAGAAGGAACGGTGTGGTCTCCTTGCCGCGAATGCCCAAACGGTTGGCCTCGGCAATGGCCTCGTCGATAGCCCTGTTGATGACATCGGCAGGCATGGAATACTGCGCGGGGATGGGATTGGTCACGAGCATTCCGCCCTGCAAGCCCATGTCCAATTTGGCGCGGAAGGCGGCTGCCAGCTCCTCGGGGGTGTCGATGCGGTAATCCACCTTGAACCCGCTGTGACGCGTATAGAAGGCGGGCAGTTCCTCGGTACCGTAGCCGATGACGGGCACGCCTTTGGTCTCCAAGTATTCCAGCGTGAGCCCCAAGTCAAGAATTGACTTGGCGCCTGCACAGATGACCATCACGGGTGTCATGGCAAGTTCTTCAAGGTCGGCACTGATGTCCATCGTGGTCTCGGCGCCACGGTGCACACCGCCGATGCCGCCGGTGGCAAACACCTTGATGCCAGCCATCGCTGCGATGATCATCGTCGTGGTGACTGTGGTGGCTCCGTCCTCGCCACGCGCAATGAGCACGGGCAGGTCACGGCGCGATGCCTTGGTGACAGCCTGGCCCTTCTTGCCCAGGTACTCGATTTCGTCGGGTGTGCAACCCGCTTTGAGTTTGCCGCCGATGATGGCAATGGTGGCGGGCACAGCCCCGTTGTCGCGGATGGTCTGCTCAACTTTCAATGCCGTTTCCACATTTTGGGGATAAGGCATGCCGTGTGAGATGATGGTGGACTCGAGGGCGACTACAGGGCGTCCCTCGTCAAGTGCCTGCTGCACTTCGGGTGAAATGGAAAGATAGTTATTCATTTATTCGGTTTCTATTGTTCTAGAGCATCAAGAGTTTCTAAATACTCCAGATGGTTTCTGTCAGTTGTTAATATAATTCAGAATTTCGGGATTGACGGTTTGAAGGGACAACAGGGTCGCATGAGCGGCCTTGAGTCCGGTTTGGACACAGGAGGGGAATGGTGTATTCTGCATTAAGGCATGAGCCACCCCGGCGATAAAGGCATCGCCGGCACCAGTGGTGTTGATGACACGCGTGGGAATGGCTTTCATGTGCTCGTGGCGGGTCCCGTCACTGCAATACACGCCATCGCTGCCCAATGTGATATAGACCTGCTCAACGCCAAGTGCATTCAGGTAATCGGCGGCCTCCTTGACGGTTTCACAACGGGTGACCGCTTGCGCTTCCTGCAGATTCAGTTTCAGAGCATACAGATGTTGAGTCTGGCTCTGCTGCAAAGCCTTGACCATACGGGGTGCCTTGGCTGTGCTCACGGTATCCACCATGAGGGGCACAGTGCAGTGGTTAAGGAGATATTCGATAGCTTCGGCCGATATGTTGGTGTCGGCAATCACAAGCGCCGAGCGGTTGATGTCGCCGATGCGAGCCTCAAGAAATTGAGGCGTGATGCGGGAGATGATATCGGTGTCGGCCACGGCGGCTATCATGTCGCCCGTTTGGTCATTGACACACAAGTAGAGGCCGTTGCGCATCCCCTGACAACGCTCGCTCAGCCTGAGGTCAAGACCGATGGCCTCGCACTCGCGCCAGCACATCTCTCCAAAAGTCTCGCCACCAAAGGCGCTCACAAACTGCACTTCATGACCCATCAGCCGCAGGTTGTGGGCAATGTTGCGCGCCACACCACCGCAGCCCAGGGTCACATGCCCAGGCACTGAATCGGCGGGGACAAACGGCGCCGTCAAGGCTGCCGAGATGTCCATGTTCACACCGCCGATGACTGTCACTCTATCTTTCATCATGATCATGAACGGTTTTCATTCACCGCCTGTTCCAACTGCTGCATCGCCTGCATGAGCACACAGCGAGGCACGGCGACATTCAGTCGCATGAACCCGCTGCCGCTCTTGCCGAACATCGCGCCGTCATTCAAGCCCAGGCGGGCCTTGTTGACGAACAGGTCGATGAGCGCCTCATGCTCAAGGCCCAATCCCGTGCAGTCCAGCCACACCAGGAATGAGGCCTGCGGTTTGATGGCAACAATGCCGGGAATGTGTTCGCGGCAATAGTCCACGACAAAGTCAATGTTGGCTTCGATATACTCAACACACTGTCGCAACCACTCTGCTCCATGGCGATAGGCTGCGCGGGTGGCGGTCATCGACAGGAAATTGGGTGAACACTGCTCGTTGTTGCTCAATCGGGTGAAGAACGGCTTGCGCAACTCGGGATTCTTCACCACGCACCACGAGCTCACGATGCCAGCGATATTGAACGTCTTGCTGGGAGCGCCCATCACGACGCCCACGGCGCGTGCATCGTCGCTCACCGTGAGGAATGAAGTGTGACGGTGACCCTCAAGCACCAGATCGCCATGTATCTCGTCGCTGAAGACCACCACGCCATGGCGGCGGGCCATAGCGGCCACCTGAGCCTGGACATCAGCCGGCCAAGCAATGCCGATGGGATTGTGCGGATTGCACAGCACCATCATGGCGGGACGCTCCTCGGCCATAATGCGTTCCAAGCCATCGAGGTCCATCTCATAGAATCCGTCGGCCGTGCGTTTCAACCCGTTGTTCACCACCAGTCTGTCGTTCCCGACAATCAGGTTCCTGAAGGGGTGATAAACAGGCTCTTGAATAACCACCTTGTCGCCCGGGCGCGTGAAATGATTGAGTGCCAACCCGAAGCCGTTGACGATGCCGCCGATGAAGCAACACTCCTCCTGGGTGAACTCCAGTCCATTGCGCTCACGCTGCCAATCGATGATCGACTGCCAATAGTCCTCGAGCGGAACCGAATAGCCATAAATCGGGTGTCCCACAATGCGCTCCTCAAGTGCACGGGTGATCGCTGGACACGCGGCAAAGCCCATATCGGCCACCCACAACGGCAGGATGTCCTCGCGGCCGAACATCGCGGCACACAGGTCATACATCACGCTGCCAGTCCCACGGCGGTCAATCACCGTGTCAAAATCATACCTCTCGTTTGTCATTCTCTATTGGATTTTAATGATAGACAAAGGTAATAATAATCGCCCAATTGAGGTGTCAAAAACCTTGCTAATTTTTGCCGATGACAACAAATGCCGACAGGAGTTGATTTCCTGCCGGCACTTGTTAGATGTGGTGAGTGCGATGATCAGTTGCCCAACTGGTCAATCTGTTGCTTGGCCCATTCCTTGGCCATGCGGATGGCTTCGTTGGCCATCTGGTTGAACATCGTGTCCATGCCATCGGGCACCTCAATGCCCATGATGCTGTCGGGCACCATGTTGGGATCGATGACAGCGGGGTCTTCTTCCTCATCGCCATTCTCCTCGCCTTGCGGTTGAGTCGGCTGTGTAGGAGGCGTGATCTGGTTGCGGGACTCATAGTCGTCCATGGCTTGCGCCCACAATTTCTCCAAGTCCTCCTTGTCAAAGGTGAACACATGGCCGAACAGGCCCAGCGAAACCATCTTGTCCTTGGTGTCGCCCACGCTGATGCGGCCCACCGAGCACACGACATAGTTCTTCACGTCAAGGTAGTTGCTGATGGCCATGTCGGTACCGGCCCCGGTGATCTGCTTGACAATCTTGTTGATGATGTCACCCATCATGCCGCCCATGCCGGTGATGCCGTTCAGGTTCTCGTCCACCTTGTCGCCCACCCACTGCTTGGTCACCTCTTGGATAGCCTTTTCATGAGCACTGCGATCGGGACAGGTGAACACCATCGTGGCAAACAGGATGGCCAGAATCAAAGCCGCGATGAGCCACGGTGTGCAACCGCTTTTCTTCTTGGGCGGCTCCTGCGTCGGGATGCCATAACGAGGTGCGGGAGGAGGAGGCACCTGCACACCCGACGGCTCATAGGGCTGCCCGGTTGTTACCTGATTCTCGGCAGCACGAGCGGCCTGTTGCGAGGCCTCAAACTCGGCACGCTGCAATACAGCAGTCAGCTCGGGCACATCACCGGCTTGCTGCCAATCCGACATACCAGCGGCCCACACTTCACTCTCGGGTGTGATGCCCTGCTGAGCCAATTCTTCAACGGTAAACGGACCTTCCTGTTTTCCGTTTCTAATCAAGTGAAATTCCATTCTTTCTCTCTGTTTATTGTCTCTTTAACGTTTAACTTCGCCTATCGCTAGTGCAAAAAACGTGCCTGAACAGAAAACCTGCGGTTTAGGGCATGACAAGCACATCGTCAAAGACGCCGAATGAGCCCAAATCAGGAACATAATACTGCACTCTCAAATTAGCAGTCTTGGTATTCGGATCATACATTCCCGCATAGCCAATATTGTCAGTTCCCGAAGCATATCCTCGCATCCAGCATTGGCCATAAGAAGGATAATCGAAACTCGGTTGCGGTTGGATATACAATTTGTTGTCGGCTTCAATGGTGAAGATGACATCATAACCTTCGTACATAAAATTGAGTATCCGGTAATCGTTGGTATCCCCATCCCTTTGGAGACTTAAGGTATATGATGCGCCCCAAAATGGTGATGTATAGTCACAAGTGCCTATCGTAAGCCAATCCCGGTTTGAGCGTGTTACGGTGATATGGGTTGTCGTGTATTGAGGACCTCCACTGGGTGAAGCGGTCGCCACATCGGCATCCGACAGACGCAGTTCGCAACTATAAGACCTGCCCATTTCAAGATTTGAGAACCTCAGATAGGCGTTTGCATTCAAATTCCCATCATTAAAAATGACAGCATCGCTTTCCAAAGTGATGTTATCTTCATCAGTAACCAGGATAACGGTAGCACGATACTCTCCCTCTGAAACATTTCGACCCAAGGGAACTGCGATGTATTCACTTGCATCATCTGTAGTGTATTGCCGCGTTTCAGATAAGAATGATATGTGTTGTCCTGTTGGGTCTCCGTTGACGCAATGCACATCAACTCTCATGGACGTGATCTGTTCACCCAGTGCGGGATTGCCTGTAGCAACATCAAGGGGCGAAAGCGAGTACACACAAGAGTAGTCATGATTCAGTTCCAAATCATCAACCGAAATCAACACCGTTGCGCTTGATTGGCCGTCAGCAAATTGCACGGAATAGGAATTCCCGAAATTCGTATCCCCCTCGGTTCTGGTGATTTGGGCACGATACAAACCACTTGTGGTTGCGCGGGTCAAGGTCACTCGAATTGACGTGCTAGTCTTTACTGTAGTGAGCGAAGTCTCAGCGTTGGCAAAGGAAATGTGTTGCCCAGCACCAGGATAATCGCCAATCGGGTTCTGGTCAGTCAACAGGTCCATGTTGGGATTGCCGTCAAATTCGCTTTGGGGTATCGTGAACACCCAAGCATAGCACTCTGGATCATACCAAGAATGGCCACTCGCCAATTGAGCAGGCCAACCGTAATCGGTGTTGCGCTCGAAGCCTTGACGCAGACGACGGATGGTGTAGATGCGGCCGTCCTCGCCCCACAGTTCCAAGCGACGCTGAATAAGGATTTCTTCCAGCAAGGAACCTGTCTCGTCGGTCGTGAGGTCACCCAATTCGTCGCCAGACTTGTCACAAATGTAATTAGAATCACGCTTAGACATCACTTGCATCAGAAGATCCCGTGCTTCTGTAGTTTCACCTTTGTGGCAAACAGCTTCAGCTGCATTGAGGTACATCTCCTCGATGCGCATATAAATGTAGTCGCCAGCCTTGGTCTGTGGATCAGAGAAGTCAAATTTCATTTGAGCATAACCGCCAACGCTATACGGGCTAGTGGGATCCCACCATGCAAGACGGGCATCGGTGGAGCTCATCTTATTGTACAACCACTTGGAAATCTGCTTGGGGGCTCTGGTGCCATAAGCATCTACCGTGACGCTCATGTGGGCAAACAACGAGGCATACTGACCCGACTCTTCGGCCGGGATTTCGGCGCCCCAAATCACATTGCCGGCATCGACATCGTTCATGCCCATGAAATCCGACACCTCCTGAACCGACTTGCCACTTTTATTGATGGCTCTCATAGCAGCAGTATATGCAGTATCCCAGTCTTCCTCGACCAATGCAATGCGCGACCTCAGACCCTGGGCAACAGCATATCCAATGTGAGACGGATTTTGCTGTTCGAGGTAATTCAACAAACCGATGGCTCGGTTCACGTCCGAGACAATTTGAGCATACACTTGAGCAACCGTCGAACGGGGTTGACCGGTTGAGCCGGTAAAATAGGTTCCCTCAAACAGCGGCACACAAGGATCACTCTCATGGCCCTTGTAAGTACGGGCAAATGACTGCGCCAACATGAAGTAACTATAGCCTCGGATAGCATAGGCTTGACCAATCACATATCTCCGCTCTAAGGTACTACCTGTCATTGAAGAACCTGCAGCGATGATGTAGTTAGCATTGGCAATCCATGTGTAGTAGGCTGTCCACAGGTCATAACTGCGCCAGAAAGTGTTTGTGTAAGCTTGCTTTTCATTATAGGCAGCATCATACCAGAACCAGCCAGAACCCATAGCACCCATGATCATGTCATCACCCATGACCTCAGCCATCAGGTTATAGGCGGTGATGCCGAAGCACTGGTGGGTGTTACCGGTGGTGGACCAACCTGGCCAGCGCATCGAGTAATAAATGTCATCAAGGGCAGACTGGGCGTCCGACACTGTATAATTGCCACTGTCGGTCAACAGCATGTTGATCAACATTGTCAAGTCATCCATGCTGATATCGCCCGAATTGTTCACATCACCATTTGGACATGCATCAGAGGTCAACAGAACGTTGATCAGTACAGTCAGGTCATCCATATTTACCTGTGCATCGGCATTAACATCGCCCTGTCGTTTTTGCATAGGGATATTTCCGGCTCTGAGCATGGGAACAGACGCGTCTTCTTTAAACTCTGCAGGAGCAGAGAAACTTTGAGCCACAACAGATGCTGTCACACATAGCAATGTAACAATCAAAAGCATCATTCTCAGGAAGTTACTTTTCTTTTTCATAATGCATTGCGAGTGCCAGTTCAGTCCACACCGGCTTTTATAAGTTAGTATTTAAGGAACGGGAACCGAATTGACTTAATAATCAAATCAATACGCTCCTTGTGCAGTTAATTATTTCTTTTTGACAGATGTAGCCCTGGTGCGAGGTTTACGCACAGGGGTCTTGAATCGCAGCACCTGGGCACTGCGTGCAGGCAAGTAAAGCTTGAGCCAGCCCAAGTGGTGGGCAGCATACAGCCCGTCATGTTCAGTGAGGTGTTTCACATCCTCGTCGATGTTGCCATAACCACCATAGCGCTCATTGTCACTGTCAAATAAACCCACGTATTCGCCCTCGGGAGCCAAAATGGGATAATCGACATGCGAACGGTTGGGACTGAAATTGAAAACGAACACAAGGTCACCGCGCATGTAGGCGAGCACCTGATCATCGTCCTTGTCCCAAAGTTTGCGCACCGGCAACGACTCAAAGCCCTTGACACTGCCAATGAGGTGGATCATGTCGTTGTCCCAATTGTTGAGGAACTGATATTTCAAGTCCTCACGGTCCACAAGGTCCCACTGGCGGCGGGCATACTTGTAACTCCATCCGTTACCCTCGCGGGGAAAGTCAATCCACTCAGGATGACCCCACTCGTTGCCCATGAAGTTGAGGTAGGCGCCGTTGATAAGCGAAGCGGTCACCAGGCGTATCATCTTGTGCAATGCCATGCCACGGTCCACGGTACCGTCATGGTCACCGGTCATCATGTGCCAGTACATCTCCTTGTCAATGAGGCGGAAAATGATGGTCTTGTCACCCACAAGAGCCTGGTCATGGCTCTCGGCATAGGAGACGGTTTTCTCATCAGCGCGACGGTTGGTCAGTTCCCAAATAATGGATGTGGGATGCCAATCCTCGTCCTTGCGCTCCTTGATGGTCTTGATCCAATAGTCAGGAATGCCCATCGCCATGCGGTAGTCGAATCCGATGCCGCCGTCCTTGAACGTGCGTGCCAAGCCAGGCATGCCGCTCATTTCCTCGGCAATGGTGATGGCATGTGGGTTGATATCGTGAATCAGCACATTGGCAAGGGTCAAATAGGTGATGGCATTGGTGTCCTCGCCTCCGTTATAATAGTCGTCATAGCTGCCGAAGGCTTGTCCCAAACCGTGGCTGTAATACAGCATCGAGGTCACGCCATCGAAGCGGAAGCCGTCAAAGCGGTACTCTTTGAGCCAGAATTTGCAATTCGAGAGCAGGAAGTTGAGCACGGCGTTCTTGCCATAGTCAAAGCACAGCGAGTCCCATGCAGGATGCTCACGCTTGTCATCGCCGTAGAAGTACAAGTCGCCAGTACCGTCAAAGCAGCCCAGGCCCTCGACCTCGTTCTTCACGGCATGGGAATGGACAATGTCCATGATAACAGCCAGGCCGGCGGCATGAGCATCATCGATGAGATGTTTCAGTTCCTCGGGGGTGCCGAAGCGCGACGACGCAGCATAGAAGCTTGACACATGGTATCCGAAGGAGCCGTAGTAGGGATGCTCCTGTATCGCCATAATCTGGATGGCATTATAGCCGTCCTTGACAATGCGCGGCAACACGTTCAAGCGGAACTCCTCATAGGAGCCAACTCCCTCACGATTCTGCGCCATGCCGATGTGGCACTCATAAATCAGCAAGGGTGACGTGTTGGGCACAAAGTGCTTTACCTTGAACTCATAGGGTGTCTCGGGATCCCAAACTTGGGCCGAGAAGATGTAGGTCTTCTCGTCCTGAACAACGCGGGTGGCATAAGCCGGAATGCGCTCGCCTTCCCCACCCTGCCAGTGCACACGCAGCTTGTAGAGGTCGCCATGATGCATGGCACGCTCAGGAAGTTTGATTTCCCAGTTGCCGTTATCCAAGCGTTTCAGCCGATAGGGGGTGCACTCACGCCAATCGTTGAACTGGCCCACCAGATAAATTTCGGTCGCATTGGGCGCCCATTCACGGAACACCCAACCGCCTTCAACACGATGAAGGCCATAATAATTATAGGCGTTAGCAAAATCATCAAGATTACCCGTGCCGCCAGTGAGTTCGGCGATTTTGTTCACTGCGTCTTGATGACGACCGTTGATAGCATCGCTATAGGGCTCTAGCCATGGATCATCATTGATGATCGCCAGTTTTTTTTTCTTCCTCATATCGCTCGATTTATTAAAGTGTCAACTACAAAAGTACAAAAAAACGAAAAACCGCCCACTTCTTTGGCCCATTTTTTGCTAAACTGACACGAAATCGATTACAAAATGAAGAAAAATGTGGAGAATTTCACGAATTATTAAAAAAAACAGTAAATTTGCGCTTTTTAGGAGAGACTACTAACAACTAAAACATATTCATAACTATGAGACTAGAAGGAAGACGCGAAAGCGAAAATGTTGAAGATCGCCGTGGGATGGGCACCGGTACCAAGATTGGTCTCGGCGGCATTGGCGGTTTGATTATCGCAGGTTTGATTACCCTGCTCATGGGTGGTAACCTTGGCGATGTCTTGGAACAGGCAAGCGGCATGGGCATCCAGAACGAAGGCACCACGCAGACCAATTTCACCGAGGAGGAACAGCAACTGGCACAGTTTGCCCGCATCATCGAGGCAAGCACCGAGGATGTCTGGTCACAGATTTTCCGCGAGAACGGACTGGGAGAATATCAGCCTCCCACGCTCGTACTCTACACCGGAAGCACCAGCACCGCTTGCGGACAGGGCAGCAAGGCCATGGGCCCGTTCTACTGCTCGGGAGACCAGAACCTCTACATTGACCTGTCATTTTTCCAAACAATGCAGCAGCAGCTGGGTGCAAGCGGCGATTTGGCCTATGCCTACGTCATCGCCCACGAGGTGGGACACCACATCGAGTACTTGACTGGCACACTGCAGCAAGCTCACCAGCGCATGCAAGCCACCAGTCAGTCTAACGCCAACAAGTACAGTGTGCGTCTCGAGCTGATGGCCGACTTCTATGCCGGTGTGTGGGCACATTATGAGAGCAGGATGTTCGGCTCCATCAACGACAAGGACCTGATGGAGGCCATCAAGTGCGCACAGGTAATCGGCGACGACTACTTGCAGAAGCGCGCTCAAGGCTATGCCGTCCCCGAGAGCTTCACCCACGGCACCAGCGAACAACGCATGAAGTGGTTCAAACTCGGTTTCCAGACCGGCGACGTGCGCCGCGCCACCACCTTCCAGGAAAGCGACGCCACCCTCTAACCACAATCTTTGAACCAATAACCACAACATATCGGCAACTATGCAAAAGGTTGCCGATTGTTGCTATTGATAGAAACACAATAAGTCGGTATCCATTAATCCACGAGTGAATCAACAATCCGCGGAATCCATATCATTATTCATTTGTTGGGTTGAACTTTCAACCATAACATCATCAACACATGGCAAAAAAAGTATTCCAAAAAATTGGTGACATATTATTGCGACCGTTCACAGAGCATTTCCTCTTCTTCATCTTGCTATGTGCATTGACAATCTGTGGTCATGTAATGCTGTTTTTTAATGGCAATGGTGAGATGAGTCATAAAGCAGCCATTGCATCGGCAATGCATTGCGCCAGTTTATCTTATATTGCCACTTTACTCATTAGCATCATCCGTCCGAAAATTGCAAGGCAAATTCTGCAAATAGCTATTATCCTTTATGCGGCATTTGATTTCGTTCTGAATTTTTATTGTTCATTCCAATTACATAATATTGTTGATAACGATATTGCCCTTTTAATACGTGAAACGAACCCCAACGAAGCTAGAGAATTCTTTTCATCCATGGTACCGACATGGATGTTATTGGCCATAACCGGTATTTTTCTATTACTCATCTTCTGCGGGTGGCTATTTAATCGCTACAAGTTGAAGATTAATCTAGGCAAGAAATCATCTCTGTGTGCCCTGGGATTAATCTGCATCTGTATCACGGGGAACTTATATCAATTGGGTGTCTGGGAACTTGGTCCTATCGCTCCTGCTTATTATTTGACTCGGCATGATGAGCCATCTGACTTAAAAGCCTGTTTTTCTCATCCACAACTCACATTTGATGAGAATGATGAGCTACCCACTAATGTCGTGATTATTATCGGTGAATCCTTTACCAGATGCCATAGTTCGTTATATGGTTATGACAAATTGACCAACCCGCAATTGACAGCACTCAAGGACAGTTCCTTGCTCTTTACTTTCGACAGTATAAATTCTCCTGCACCCACCACTGCTTTATCCATCAGAGATATGCTTAGTACCTTTAACCTGTCTGATGATAAGAATAAAGACATCAAATGGTATGACTATATCTCACTCATTGAACTCATGAAGGAAAGTGGATATGACAGTTATTGGTTCGGGAATCAAGCTTGTATGAATAAGGATAACGGAACTGCCAGAATTTTTGCAAAAACTTGCGATCGACAATGGTTTTTACAAGCTGAAGGAATATATGATACCGGCGACAAACATTATGACATAGTCTTAGTTGATTCATCCTATCAATTTATCAAACAACTCAGCCAAAAGAAGAAACACAGTTTCTTCATCTACCACATGATGGGATCTCATTTTCTCTATAAAATGAGATATCCGAAGGAATTCGCCTTTTTTTCTGAAAAGGATTATTTGGCAGACCCTCATGACCACCGAGAGATATTATCTACATATGACAACTCCATCTTATACAATGATTATGTTGTAAACAGAATAATGGACATATTCAAAAACACTGAATCAGTGGTTATTTATCTCCCTGATCATGGACAAGTCATGTACCGCGACCCAAGCAATCCCGACTATTATTCACACGGAACTGGTAATCCCGTTGCTCATGCCTTAGGTGTGGAGATTCCTTTCTTCGTCTATGCATCACCGTTATTCCAGCAGAAATACCCCCAAATCATGGAGCGCATTAAAAACCGTCAAGAGAATCCCAAGAGTTGGAATAGCGAAGATCTGCCCTACTTCATCATGGACTTGATTGGCGTGAAAACAATCAACGGCGAAGACATTCGTCCTAAGTCTATCATTTAATCCTCATTCTGTACCTATATAGAAAAAACAGGGTGTGTCATAATTCGCCTCGCGATTTTTAATCGGCCTGACGGCCAAGATATTAAACAAAATTATAAATAAAATTAAAATAAAAATTTAATTTGTTTAATTTTTATACAAATTTTGTTTAATTTCTCGCGCGAAGCGCGACTCAATTTGCAACGAAAGAATTATGACACAGCCTCTTTTTTCTATGATTAATACGAATTGACGAAATGATCAAAAGATAGCCATAACATTCGACTTCCCAAAACACACCATCACGATGATATTAGTGTTTCTTATTGGTATAATCCCATTATCATTGAAATTTTGAATCGAGATCCTGCCAATAATAATACAGACTTAATCACACATGAAAAAAAAACTGTAATTTTGCGCTTGAAAAACATAGCGGTTATTCTTCACAACAATCACTAATAATGCCCTATGTTTTTTCAATTTATCAAAATTTCAACTCGTGTCAATTAAGGTTTTTATTTGTAACATTTATGATAAAAAAAACATCAACATGTTAGCTGAATTGCTTCTTAGGCCGTTCAAAAAGCATTTCCTCTTTTTCATCTTGCTTTGTGCATTGATGTCAAGTGGTCACGCCATCGGGTATTTTACAAATAATGAGATGAATCTTAATGCCGTCATAATGACAATGATGCATTGCATAAGTTTGTCTTATGTTGCTACATTACTCATTAGTATCATCCATTCGAAAATTGTTAAGAAAATCCTGCAAATAGCATTTATTCTTTTTGCAGTAACTGATTTCGCCTTGAATTTTTACTGTTCTCTTTATTTGCATTATTTATTTGATTCTGATATCGCCCGACTGATACTAGAAACGACCCCCAACGAGGCCATGGAATTTTTTTCTTCCATGGTGCCAATCTGGATGTTTTTAGCTGTAGCGGGTATCTTTTTTTTATTCCTCTTGCTATGGTGGCTCTTTAAAAGACACAACTGGAAAACGAATCTGGGCTACAAAGCTTCTCTATTTGCCATGGGAATTGTGTGCATTTGCATAATCTGTAATTTGTATAAATGGGGCATTTGGAAATATGGTCCCATCGCTCCTGTTTATCAATTAACACAACATGATGTGCCTTCAGATCTAAAAGCATATTTTTCCAATCCACAACTCAAATTTGTTGAGAACAATGAACTGCCCTCTAATGTCGTGCTCATTATCGGTGAATCTTTTACTAGATGCCATAGTTCAATCTATGGTTATGAAAAACTAACCAATCCACAACTGACAGGACTTAAGGATAATTCTTTGCTCTTCGCATTTGACAGCATTAATTCTCCAGCATCATCAACCGCGTTGTCCATCAGAGATATGCTGAGTACATTTAATCGCTCCGATCAGAATGAAGAGAAAAAATGGTACGAGTATATCTCACTTATAGAAATTATGAAAAATTGCGGTTTCACTTGCTATTGGTTTGGAAACCAAGCATGCGCAAATAGACATAATGCAACCTCTAGAGTATTTGCTAAAGCCTGCGATCGGCAATGGTTTTTACAGATAGAAGGATTAGATGATGTCGGCAATCACAGGCAAGATATCGTCTTGGTCGACTCCTCCTATCGTCATATTAATCAGCTAAGCCAAAAGAACCATAATTTCTTTATATACCACATGATGGGATCTCATTTTGATTTCAGCTTGCGTTATCCAAAAGAATATGCCAAGTTCACGGTAAATGATTACCCTTCTGACCCTGAGAACCATCGAAAGATATTATCTTCTTATGATAATTCTATTCTTTACAATGATTATATCGTGAAAAGAATCATGGACTTATTTAAGAATAGTGATGCCATTGTCATCTATCTTCCTGACCATGGACAAGTCATGTACCGCAATAGTGATGATCCTGATTTCTACGCTCACGGGAGGAAAGGCTTCGACAAAGATTATGCGTTGGGCGTGGAGATACCCTTCTTCGTCTATGCTTCTCCTTTATTCCAGCAGAAACATCCTGATGTCATGGAGCGCATTAAAAACCGTCAGGAGCATCCCAAAAGTTGGAACAGCGAAGACCTCCCCTATTTCATCATGGACTTGATTGGTGTGAAAACCATCAATGGTGAGGAAGTTCGTCCCAGATCGGTGCTGAATTAAGTTTATACACTGCACAATTGCTAACGTGGCCTTCGACAGCATTTGCCGGAGGCCACAGTTTTTATCATCAATCTATTATCGTTTAACGATGGCTGTGAAGGTGCGGCCGCTGTTGATTCCCAGGCGGCGAGCCGAGAAGAAACGGCCATGCTCGCAGCGGGAACAGTGCTGTGACATGGCGATGGATTCGGCTGGTACTCCGGCAGCGATGAGCGCGGCTCGGTTAGCGGCACGAAGGTCAATGTGCGCCTTGCCTGTCGCTGCATTGTGCTTGACGATAGCGTCCAAGTCAAAACCGGCTTGCCCAAAGGCATCAACCACCTCGTCACCCACCTCAAAGCAGTCCTGACAGATGCTTGGGCCCATGGCGACCTGTATTCGGCTGGGATCAGCCCCATGACGGCACATCTCATCGACCACTAGCTTGACGATGCGGCCTGCCGTGCCCCGCCAGCCGGCATGAGCAACGGCAATGACTCCGGCCTGCCCGTCAACCAGGACGATGGGGACGCAGTCGGCCGTGTTCACCCCGATGACCACACCTGTCAAGGTGGTCACCAACGCGTCGACACCTTCCAACACGTCTTCTTGCTTGTCGATATCCAACGAGCGAAACTTCTCGTCAATCACCGCCACACGGCAGGAGTGGACTTGTCGTGGCATTACCAGATCATCAAGCTCCACACCCAGCTGTATCGACAGCTCGATGCGGGCATTAAGCACACGCAGGGCATCGTCGCCCACATAGTCACACAGGTTCACACCCGAATAGGGATTGCGACCATCCACCTCGCCACGGGTTGTCGAGAAAGCCTCTACACCCTGGACAGGCTTCCCAAAATCCAATTTCTCCAGTTCCATAATTATCGACAAAGGTAATAAAATATCCAAGAGCAATCAATAATAGTCAGCAAAAAGCAGTACCTTTGCATTCATGACGCTCAATTCTGTCACCATATTGAATTACAAGAACATCGCCGAGGCCCGGCTGGAGTTCTCGCCCAAGCTCAACTGCCTAATCGGCAACAACGGCCAGGGCAAGACCAACGTGCTCGACGCCATTTACTACATGAGCATGTGCCGCAGTTTCGCATCGACGGGCGACAACAGTGCGGTCATCCGTCATGGCGAACCCTACATGATGCTGCAGGGCTGTTACACACGCTGCGAGACACCGCTCGAGGTGAGCGTGGCGCTGCAGCGCGGCAAACGCAAAGTCGTGCGTCGCGACGGCAAGGAGTACCAGCGCTTGAGTCAGCACATCGGGTTATTGCCCGTGGTGATGGTTTCTCCCATGGACTGGGACCTTGTGCGCGGCAGCGGTGAGGAGCGTCGCCGTTTCATGGACCTGATCATCTCGCAAAATGACAACGAGTACCTCGATGCGCTCATCCGTTACAACAAGGCCGTTGAGCAGCGCAATGCCATGATCAAGAAAGAGATGCGTGACCCGTTGCTCTACGAGACCGTGGAGACCGAGATGGCGCGGCAAGCCACCCTGTTGCACCATCGCCGCAGCCAGTGGGTTGAGCAGTTCCTGCCCATCTTCATGCACTACTACAACGCTGTGGCAGGCGAGGGTGAGACCGTCAAAATGGAATACAAGAGCCATCTGAACGAGGGCACGATGACCGACCATCTGGCGGTGACTCGCGAACGTGACTTCATCCTGGGATACACCACTCGAGGCATACACCGCGATGACCTGGAACTGATGCTCAACGGTTACCCGATGCGACGCACGGGAAGCCAGGGACAGTGCAAGACCTACACCATAGCACTGCGGTTGGCGCAATTCGACTTTCTCAAAGCCAACAACCCCGCGGTGCCCATCCTGCTGCTTGACGATATCTTTGACAAACTCGACGCCAGGCGCGTGGAGCGCATCGTCGATGTCGTGTCAAGCGACCGCTTCGGCCAGATCTTCATCACCGACACCAACCGTACCCACCTCGACGAAATCGTGGCACGTCACGGTGGCGGCCATTGCCTCATGAATGTCGAGAACGGCACAGTCAGCAATTTGAATGGAGGAGAAACGGCATGAAACGTACCGAGGCTAAAAACATCGGGCAAATCATCAATGATCTGCTCAAGAAAGAGAATCTGGATGTGGCTCTTGACGAGCACCGCGCCAGCGCCCTGTGGCCCCAAATCGTGGGCGACGGCATCAACCGCTACACCATCAAGCGCTATGTCAAGGACGGTGTGATGACCGTGCATCTTTCATCGGCATCACTGGCCAACGAGCTCATGCTCAACCGTGCCGCCATCATCCGTCGCATCAACGAGGCCCTGGGCCGCGAAATTCTCCACGAAATCATCTTCAAATAAACCACAAGAACACAAACAATATGAACCACGCTATCGAAGCCCAATATCCCTTCAAGTGCGTCACACCGCTGCAACTGCGTTTTAATGACGTGGATGCATTGGGACATGTCAATAACTCGGTCTATTTCCAGCTTTTTGATTTGGGAAAGACACAGTATTTCAAAGGATTGAACGTGCAGAGCGACATCGACTGGCGTCGTCCCACGGTCATCATCGCCAACGTGAACTGCAGTTTCCTCGTGCCCACACTCTTCAACGAGCCTGTCGAGGTGCTCACACAGTGTGCCCACCTGGGCAATAAGAGCCTGACGCTGCTGCAGCACTTGGTCAACAGCGATACCCGTGAGTTGAAATGCACTTGCGCCACCGTGATGGTCAACCTGGCCCCCGAGACCAACCAGCCCTCACCCATTCCGCAGGTGTGGCGCGATGCCATCATCGCCTTTGAGGGTCACGAGTAAATCTGTCCGATAAAGAGATTATTGCTTCTGCAATTTTAACTTTTTCCGTGCTTTCCTTGTGACGAGATAATTGATTACAAGGCCTATCAAAAAGAACATAACCGCCCACAACAGACATGCTGCAGAATAACCATATCTGAAGTACGTTTTCTGTGTTTCCGAAATCTCGGCTCCCTGAAACAAAGTTTTCACATCAATGTCAAATGCAAAGAGCATCCCAGCTCCAGCTAATAAAAGCACAGTGATATAAACAAAACCACAACGCCACAAGGTGCCCCAAAGCCCATAGCCGAACAGGTACATATAAACAATGATGTAATAGACCCCGTAAACCAAAAGGATAATGTAAGAATAGACAATATAATCTACAGCCGCTAATGGAACAATCAGGAAACCCAAGACCACCATAATAACCGCGAGGAAGACCTGGATAAAGAAGCCTTCGGGCAAGGTGTGAGCCGTGTGACGGGGGGAGTAACGGAACAAACACCAGGTGGGCAAGACGGCGAGCAACGCCATGAACAATGAAAACCAACTGTAATTATTCTTCGACCAATTCATGAAGTCTTCAAACGCTCTCACGCCTGCAACATCGTATTCGATTTCAGCTATCGAGATGCCCAACACATTAGGGAGCAACCAATAGTAAACCATGGAGTAAACCACCGCAATGATAAACAGCATTTTCACAGGCGGGAAACTCACCTGACGCTTACCGTCGATGTAGTCACCAATGATGTGGCCAGGCCGCAGCAGCAATTGCCAGACAGAATAGATCAGTGAACGCGTCCCAAGGCCCCAGATGTCCATGATGCCCTGGTGGACACTTCGCCAACCTATGCGGCCCATGCCCGCCTTTTGGGAACAAATGGGACAAAAGTTACCGGTAAATTCGCTGCCGCAGTTGCTGCAATGTTGCACCTCGTTGGATTTGAGTTTAAATTCAAACGGCTGTTCCTGCCACTGCCTGAAGCGATAGTATTTTTCTTTGAGTTGTTCAGAGTTCATCTTGATAAATTTGTATTTGACTGTGCAAAAATAACACTCTTTTTACCATTAGACACAACCAAGTCCCAAAAAGCTACAATAAAAACTGAAAACTGGAAACTGAAAACTGAAAACTATTTCGTACCTTTGCACATCCCGAACCGCCACATGCCGCTAACATGGTCATTCAAGCATCAATGCATGACATCATGGAGGCCGAAATGATGGCCTGCTTGACCGTAGCTGAGCATCAGGGACAGAATCACAAGTAACACCGAGTGACAAGAATGAGAAAAATTATAGCCATCGGCGAATCGGTGCTCGACACCATCTTCAAGGACGACCAACCCGTGCGTTCCTTCATGGGCGGACGCATCGCCAACACGGCAGCCATTCTCGGCACCATGCACCTTCCTGTTGCCATGGTGAGCGAGTGCTGTGCCGACAGTGTGGGTGACATCATCATCAACTACCTCACACGCCACAATGTCAACGTGACCTCCATCGATCGTTACACCGAGGGGGCGACATCGCTTTCGGTTATTTTCAACGAGGGCGGCAAGGACAAACTGGTCAACTATGGGGTCTATCCCAAAAATCGCTTTGACGTGGTGTGGCCGCGCATCGACGAGGACGATATCCTGCTGTTCGGCTCGCTGTATGCCATCACCGAGCCGCAACGCGCAGCGTTGTTCGAGCTTGTGAAGTATGCCGTGGAGCGCAAGGCCATCATCATCTATCTGCCCGGCTTCCAGCATGGCATCGGTTTCCACATTGCCCACGTCATGCCAGCCATTCTCGAGAACCTGGAGGTGAGCGACCTGGTCATCGCCCACGAGCGCGACCTGCGCGACGTGTTCCCCAACGAGACGCCCCAACAGGCTTTCACCAACCATGTCGAGTTCTACTGCGACAACTACCTGCACATCCATCCCGACTTGATGGTGACCCGTTTCAACAAGGGTGGCCGTGCGGTACCCCACCCCGCCATCGGCGTGCCTAATCAGCACATGCTGGGTTGGCAGGCAGGTTTCACAGCCGGTGTCATCTACGGACTGTTGAAGAACGAGGTGACCCACGCCAACGTCCACCAGCTGCCGCGACCGGCATGGGCCGACATCGTCACCAGCGCGCAAGCCATCGCCGCAGCATGCGCCAACCCCGACAACTGCATCGACGAGACGCTCGCTGCACGCTATGCCACTGACCTAATCGCCTAAAGCTCCGTACTGCATGAATCCACTGCCCGTCAACATCGCATTGCCACATTTCAAGAACGACATGACCATTGCTCAGGCTCAGATGGTCACCACTGGTGCAATGCCGCCCACCAAGGGGCTTGACCAAAACATTGTCACCGAGATGCAGATGTGCTATGTGGATTACCTCATCACCAACAAGCGCGACCTGGAGGCCGAGCAAGCCATCGAGGAGTTCATCTATGATGACGAACGCATGATGCAACTGCCCGAGCAACACGCCGCATGGCTGTGGCTCGCACGCATGGCGCTGCTCATCGATGGTGGGAACCCCTCTCTGTCGCTGGGCGCCGCCGAGAATGCCCTGCTCGTACTGTCAGGACACCAGGGCAAGAAAACCGAGGACTTCCATGCCATCGTGGCATCGCTGCTCTATAACCTGGCGCTCGCCCACCACGATATGGGTGACAACAGCCGTGCAGCCAAGGAGTTGACCAAGGCGCAGCAACTGCTTGAACGCCTCGCCAAGCGCAACGAGGCACGTTTCTCGGCCATGCTGCTCATGGCGGTAGAAGCCTCCACCGAGGTCATCAAGTCCAAGACCAAGCAGATGAACGTGCTGGCCCACTACCAGAGCGCCAGCGAACTCTACATGAAAGAGCTCGACAGTGGCGACGCCAACGCGACTCGCACGGCGATGTCCAACCTTGTCGACACCCTGGGCAAGGAGGGCGACATCATGCTCGAGATGGGCAACGGGCGCAACGCTGTCAAATACTACACCAAGGCGTTGCGCTACCAGAAGAAGCTGGGCGAGAAGATGGGGCATCGCGAACTCACGCTCTCCATCGGCCTGGCCAAGGCTCTCATGCGGCTCATCAACCGTCGTGCCGCCGCCGAACAGCTCCTGCGGTCGCTGCTGCCGCTGGCCCAACGGCTCGATGCCACGGCCGAGGTGCACGAAATCCAAGACCTACTCAACAACAAAAATAAAAACATGAACATCATGTCATTGCTCAAGAGCATCTTTACAGTTGCCCTCATCATCATGGGCACTCTAGGCATGCAGGCCCAACTCATCGTGGGACACCGCGGCTCGCAATGGGGTGTGGAGAACACCCGTGCCGCCTTCATCAACGGCGCCAATGCCGGCGCCTGGGGACTGGAATGCGACATCCGCGTCGATGCCGATGGAACCTTCGTCATCAGCCATGACGACAGCTACAAGCGTCTGGGCGGCCCCGAGACCAAGATTGCCGACATGCCCACCGCCACTGTCCTTTCCACCCCGTTGACGCACAAGCGCCACGGCATCACATATGCCGGCACGCCGTGCACGCTGGGCGAGTTCCTCGACATCTGCAACGAGTACAACGTGGTGCCGGTCATCGAGGTGAAGGTCTGCACCAGCATCCACAGCAACACCAAGGCCGAAAACGAGCCCGTCTTTGACGGCATCCCCGCGCTCATCAACCTCATTGATCAGAAAGGCCTCACCAACAAGGCGGTCATCATCTCGTTCATGCCTGGCGTGGTGGACTTTATCCACCGCCATTACCCCGACATCACCGTGCAGGTGCTGGCAGGTGAGGAAGACGGCTCAGTCATGGAATGGGTCGAGTGGTGCAAGCAGTACCAGATGGACCTGGATGTCGTGCACACCATCGTCACCCAAGAGGCCGTGGACGCCATGCATGCTGCCGGCCTCAAGGTCAATGTGTGGACCGTGGACAAGGTCGAGGACTTTGAGCGCGTCAAGGCCATGGGCGTGGACTTCATCACCACCAACGCCCGCTTCCCGAAAGAACTCTAATAGAATAACCGCTAATAGCCACGTTTAAAACTATAGTCACTATAGTTTCTATTATCAATCATGTCAACTCAACTGAATAAAAACGAGGGCTCAAATGCCCTTCACACCCTCCCCCATGTGGACGGCCTCACCGTGGGCATCGTCTGCGCTGAATGGAATGACCAGATCACAGGCGCGCTGTTGCAAGGCGCTCTGGACCTGTTCAAGCAAGAAGGCTACGAAGACATCACCGTGGCCCATGTGCCCGGTACTGTGGAACTGACCTTCGGCGCTGCTCAGATGGCCCGCACGGGCCGCTACGACGCCGTCATCATGATCGGCTGCGTCATCCGCGGCGGCACACCGCACTTTGACTACGTGTGCGACAGCGCCACCCAGGGCTGTGCCTACCTGAACGCGACGCAACAAGTGCCCATCATCTTCTGCGTCCTCACCACCGACGACCTGCAGCAGGCCCTCGACCGTGCCGGCGGCGCCTTGTGCAACAAGGGCACCGAGGCTGCCGAAGCCGCCATCAAGATGGCCCACTTCGCCCGCACCTTCGTCCACTAAACCTTCCACGGCAACGTCAGAGGCCATATTCCAACAACTGAACATTCTGAATTATCTGAGACCATCTGCACCCCAATTCAAACGGCGAATTTAACGGATTAAACAAATGGCATCTGCTGCCCGTATGGGCGACAGATGCCACTGATACACTTTTACACGCGCCGAAAGGCGCTAATACACCCATACACAGCGGCGCTAGCCGCGCCATTCACCGCGGGCTTAAGCCCGATTGAAATAGCTTTTCATCAGTTTTTTGACTCTTGGACTCAGGGTGATGATGGTGAACATGGTGCAGAGGGCCATCAGAGCGAAGGCCAAGTCCATGATGCTGACCATGACTTTAAGGGGAATCATCGCAGCCACAACAATCATTGCCAGGTAATAATAATTGTACCACTTGACATTGTGGGCACCAAAAAGGTAGTTGGTGCACTTTTGTCCGTAGTAGCTGTAGGAGAACATCGTCGAAAAGGCGAAGAAGAAGACAATCACCATGAGCAGCAGGTGACCGATGCCAGGCAGCAGCTGTCCCCAGGCGCCCAGGGCGACATACAGGCCCTTGGGGTCGGTCAGGCCGACGTAGTTGCCGGCAATGATGATGGGAATGGAGGTCAAGGTGCACACCAGACCCGAGTCGATGGCGGGGCCGAGCATGGCAATGAGGCCCTCGCGGATGGGGTCGGTGTTCTTGCTGGCACCGTGCATCATCGAGGCGGTACCCACACCGGCCTCGTTGACAAAGGCGGCACGACGGGCACCCGTCAAGGCGACATAGGCAAAGGCACCGAAGCCTGCCTCCATGCTGAAGGCGCCCTCAAAGATCTGGCCGAACACGCCAGGAATGGCTCGCAAGTTCATCGCCATGATGACCAGCACCAGGATGAGGTAGAGGATAACCATCACGGGCACGATGCGCGAGGCGAACAGCGCGATGCGCTTGATGCCTCCCAGGATGACAGCACCCACGATGGCCACCATCACCAGGCCCATGATGAAACGCAGCGTGAGCGTGTTCTCGATGCCCATGGGTGTGGTGAACACCGTGGTCACCGACTCGACCAGCTGGTTGGCCTGCATGAAGCACAGCGTGCCCACGAGGCCAAAGATGGAGAACGCCACGGCCAGAGGTTTCCACTTCTCGCCCAGTCCCTTGGTGATGATATACATGGGACCGCCCTGCACCTCACCGGCACTGTCGCGTCCCTTGTACATGATGGACAGCGTGCCCTCAAAGAACTTGGTGCTCATGCCCACCAGGGCGCTCACCCACATCCAGAAAACTGTGCCCGGGCCGCCGATGGACAAGGCGATGGCCACACCGGCGATGTTACCCATGCCCACGGTGGCAGCGATGGCGCTCAACAGGGCCTGCACCGAGCTGATCTGTCCCGACTGCTTGCCCTGGTCACTCGCCTGCTTGTCGCGCAAGGCGCGCATCGTCCACGGCAATCGCCTGATGGACACCGCTCCCGAGAAAATAAACAGGAACAATCCGCCGCCAATGAGCAGAAAAAACTCAGGGTAGCCGCACACAGCGTCGCTGGCAGCCACAATCCAATCACTCAATGCCTCCAAAACATTTCCCATGATATATTTCACGATTATAGTTAAAGCCCTCAAAGGTACAACTATTTTCCCAATCCCACACACTCCCACCCACGCAGGTTGCCCAAATCCATCAGAAAAAGCGGGCTGAAGCCCGCGAGGAGCGAGGAGAGAGTAACGAGGAGAGAGAGGAGAGAGAGGAGAGAGAGGAGAGGAGAGGAGAGAGAGGAGCGAACGCGGATGCTAACTCCTCATTCCTAACTTCTAACTCCTAACTTTAATTAGTTCAATTTGTGTAATTTGTAGTTTTAATGAATCATAGTTTAAAAACAAAAACGAGACCGCTCTCGCTGCCTCGTTTCTGCGCTTCTTCTTGGACTTGAACCAAGGACCCCCTGATTAACAGTCAGATGCTCTAACCAACTGAGCTAAAGAAGCAATTTACTCTTAATTAATCCTTTTATCATTATGTCCTGCGCTTCTTCTTGGACTTGAACCAAGGACCCCCTGATTAACAGTCAGATGCTCTAACCAACTGAGCTAAAGAAGCTTTTCAGCACCTTTGCGGCAAACCCTGCCGAAAAATGCGGTGCAAAGTTACTGCCAAAATTTGAACTGTGCAATAATTTTTGCAAAAAACTTGTTTTTTTTCGTAGCCAAAGTTTTTTTATGCCGCTATTGCAGCGGTAATTCATGGAATAGTAGTATTTTTGGCTGTTTATTTAGACAAGCAGAAATGAAGAAGACACTGAGATTCCTTGCCTGGACCTGCCTGGCCATTGCGCTGGCCTCCCCCGTGGCTCTTGCCGACAACGATAAAGACGTGAATGATGACGCGGCTGTGGCACGCAGTCTGGATATCTTCAACTCGCTTTACAAGGAGTTGAACACCTTCTATGTCGATACTATCGATGCGCAGAAGGCTATCGAGAATGCCATCAACGCGATGCTCGACGACATCGATCCCTATACCGAGTACATTCCCGCCAAGGAGGCCGATGAGTTCATGACTATCAGTACTGGCGAGTATGGCGGCATCGGCAGCTACCTGATGGAGCGCACCGTGGACGGCAAGAAAGGCGTCTACATCAGCGGCCCCTATGAGGGCAGCCCCGCGGCGCGTGCCGGACTGAAAACAGGTGACCGCATCATCATGATTGACGGCGACAGCACTGCCGGATGGGCCAGCGACCAGGTGAGCAAGCGCCTCAAGGGACAGGCCAACACCCACCTGACGGTGACCGTCGTGCGTCCCTGGGAAGAGGACAGCATCAAGACCTTCTCGTTCAACCGCGAGACCATCAGCGTCAACCCTGTCCCCTACTACGGCGTGACACGCGACAACATCGGCTACATCGACCTGACGACGTTCAACGAGAAGTCGGCACAGCAAGTGCGCGACGCGCTCATCGAGTTGAAAAAGGACCCCAGGGTGAAGAACATCGTGCTCGACTTGCGCGGCAACGGCGGCGGCATTGTCGAGGGCGCCATCCAGATTGTGGGCTGCTTTGTGCCCAAGGGCACCCAGGTGCTGCAGATGCGTGGACGCGACAAGTCCAGCGAACGCACCTACAAGACCACCGTTGACCCCGTGGACACCGACATCCCCCTGGCCGTGCTCATCGACGGCGGATCGGCCAGCGCCAGCGAGATCACCGCGGGCGCCTTGCAGGATCTGGACCGCGCTGTCATCATCGGCTCACGTTCCTTTGGCAAGGGACTGGTGCAGACCACACGCAACCTGCCCTATGACGCGATGCTCAAGGTGACTATCGCCAAATACTACATCCCCAGCGGACGCCTCATCCAAGAAGTGGACTATGGCAACCGCAATGCCGACGGCACCTACAAGAAGACCACCACCGACAGCACAGCGCGCGTTTTCCACACCGCTCACGGTCGTGAGGTGCGCGAGGGCGGCGGCATCGACCCCGACATCAAAATCGAGCCGCGGGAACTCAAGCGCATCGTCTATAACATCATGCGCGACCATTGGGACTTTGACTTCGCCACACGCTATGTCGCACAGCACCATGACATCCCTGCTCCTGCCGACTTCGTGATCACCGACGAGATCTTTAACGAGTTCAAGGAGTTTATCGATCCCGCAAAGTTCGAGTATGACAAGGTGTGCGAACAGCAACTCGCTACCCTGCGCAAGACAGCCACTGCCGAGGGCTACATGAACGACTCCACCAAGGCTGTCTTTGACCACCTTGAGTCATTGCTCAAGCATGACCTCGACCACGACCTTGACCTGCACCGTCGCGACATCTCCTACCTGCTGGGTCAAGAAATCATGGACCGTCTTTACTACCAGCACGGACAGGTACAGCACTCCATCAAGGACGACGACTACCTCGACAAAGCCAAGGAGATGTTTGACAAATCGGGCGAGTACAACCGCATCCTCAACCTCAAGACCAGCAAAAAAACATCTCGGCGATAACGCGATTTTGCCGATAATGTGATTTTTTGCCCAATTTTTTTGCCGATAATGTGATTTTTCGGGGAGAAATCTTCCCGATAATGTGATTTCAGTGGACATTTTTCATTGGTGTCCGCTCAAGGCATCGCAGCTGTAATCGGTTTTCCAAACCGATTACAATAAAAAAGGCCATGCCAGAACCTCAAAGAGGTTCGCAGCTTGGTCACTGAAGCGAACTCAACAAGAGTCCCAAAAAGGAACTTCTTTTCCAACATTACCGTCCACAAAAAAACAATGATGTTGAGAGCACCTCTGCATGAGGCCGCAGGTCTTGTGTAGGACTTTGACCTACCAAGGGCACACTTATCATGCCCTTTTATCACCCCGTTGTAGTATGGTTATCACAAAAACAAATAGCCAATCAGTTGAATGACAACTGATTGGCTCTTAATTCTGGTACTCCCGCTGGGAATCGAACCCAAATCTAAGGTTTAGGAAACCTCCATTCTATCCATTGAACTACAGGAGCATCAATGAAAGTCGGCTGGTCCATGGCCTGGCGCTGTGGCCAGCCAACTTGATTCATTTCAAGAATTACTTCTTGGCGGTAGCAAGCGCTGCCTCCTTCTTGTCGCTGCGACGGGCAATCCAGTAAGCCACGGGCGAAGCGATGAACAGTGAGGAGCAGGTACCGATGATAACACCGAGGATCATCGCGAAGATGAAGCTGCGGATGGATGCACCGCCGAGGAACAGCATGATGAACAGCACGAGCAGCGTCGTGATTGAGGTCATCATGGTTCGTGACAGGGTGCTGCACAACGCCTTGTTGAAGGTGGTGTAGAGATCCTGCTTGGGATAGAGCTTGCGGTACTCACGCACGCGGTCAAATACAACCACAGTATCGTTCACCTGATAACCGATGACGGTCAAGATAGCGGCGATAAAGGTCTGGTCGATCTCCATCGAGAAGGGCAGCAGACCGTGCAGGTTGTAGAAGCCGATCACGACAAACGAGGTGAAGGCTACGGCAGCCAGTGCACCAATCGAGAACGCGATGTTGCGGAAGCGGAACAGGATGTACAGTGCCATGGCAAGCAGTGAGAAGAGTACAGCCCAAACGGCCTCGCGGGTCATGTCGCTCGCGATGCTCGGGCCGACGGTCTCGCTGGACACCACGCCGATGTCCTCATTGGACATGCTGAAGTCGGCCTTGCTCATCGAGCCAAGCTCGCTCTTGAGACCCTCATAGAGCTTGCCCATGATCTCGTCGTCAACGCCCTCGCTGGCGTCATCGATCTTATAGTTGGTCGAGATGCGCACCTTGGTGTCGTTGTCGATGGTGATGACCGAGGTGTTGGCACCAGGGAACTGGGCCTCCAACTGGTCCTCCAGAGCCTGGGTCTTGACGGGATGGTCAAATTGTACCACAAAGTTGCGGCCACCCGAGAAGTCGATGCCACGGTTCAGACCGCGAGCGAAGAACAGGATAGCAAAGATGGCGATCAGTGCGAGCACGATAACCGAAGTCTTCTTGGCAGCACCCATGAAGTTGAACTGTACGTTCTCCATCAGGTGACGGGTGAGGCTGGTGTTGAAGGTCATCTTGTCGAAGGTGCCCTTGTTGACGAAGTGCTCCATCACGAGGCGTGTTGCAAACACGGCGGTGAAGAATGAGCAGCAGATACCGATCACGAGGGTAACGGCAAAACCGCGGATGGGGCCGGAACCCAACAGGATCAGGATGATACCGGTGATGATGGTAGTCAAGTTAGAGTCAAAGATGGCCGAGAACGCATTCTTGTAACCATCGCTGACGGCAGCCTTGAGGCCCTTGCCGGCGCG
>JAEEGL013125241.1_pt1 | contig 31586 bp, 25 predicted proteins | sample 9134231 | NCBI WGS metagenome assembly JAEEGL01 (sample SAMN16246548, study PRJNA631951) | gut metagenome | biome: gut microbiome; feature: rumen; material: fiber-attached | host: Bos | place: Iran: Karaj | collected 2018-10 | reverse complement strand
AGCCACCTACCGCGAGGACGCTGGCAAGCCCATCCGCAAGAGCCACGAGAACCCCGACATCATCGCCATCTACAAGGAGTACTACGGTGAACCCTGCGGCCACCTCAGCCACGAGCAGCTGCACACCCACTACTTCGACAAGAGCGACAAAGTCGAGACAACGAAATAAATTAACCAGTTGTGAGTTTTAAGCTTTAAGCTGTAAGTAGCTGACGCATCACGACGGCAATCGCCCAACTTAAAACTTAAGACTCACAGCTTAAAACTAAAAAGAAATGGCTAACATTAAGATATCCGAAGAGAAAATCAACATTATCAAAGACGTCTGCAAGAGCTTTGGTAACAAGAGCGGCGAGGTTATCAACGTCCTCCACCAGGTGCAGGGTAAGTTCGGTTACCTGCCCGCCGAGGTCCAGGAAGTCATCGCCCACGAGTTGAACATGCCTGTGGCCAAGGTCTATGGTATCGTCTCCTTCTACAGCTTCTTCACCATGGAGCCCAAGGGCGAGCACCCCATCGACATCTGCCTGGGTACCGCCTGCTATGTGCGTGGCGCCGAGAAGGTCCTCGATGCCTTCCAGCGTAACCTGGGCATCCAGGTCGGCAAGTGCACCCCCGACGGCAAGTTCTCCCTGAACACCCTCCGTTGCGTCGGTGCCTGCGGTCTGGCCCCCGTCGCCATGATTGGCGAGAAGGTCTACGGCCGTCTCACCCCCGACCTCGTCCCCGGCATCCTCGCCGAGTACAAATAAGTCACCAGTGACTTAACAGCAAGGGAGCCGCCCCAACCGGAGCGGCTCCCTTTTGATAAAAAAACAATATGGACTATCAAAGCAATCAGAATAATCAGAATAATCTGAGTAATCCGAATACTCTGAGTAATCAGAATACTCCGAGTAATCAGAATACTCAGAATACTCCGAAAAATCCCCCCATCACCTTCCTCCCCCAACACGGCCACTACCGTCACCTTCGAGTCTACCAAGTCACCGAGATCATCTACGACATCACTTATTATTTTACCCAACAATATCTCGCCAAAGGCGACCGTACCGTCGACCAGATGGTGCAAGCCGCCCGCAGCGGCAAACAGAACATCGCCGAAGGCAACCAGGCAGCCTCCACCTCCAGTGAGACAGAAATCAAACTCACAAATGTGGCTAAGGCAAGCCTTGAAGAATTATTAGTCGACTATGAAGACTACCTACGGGTGCGCAACCTGCAGCCGTGGGACAACAAACACCCTCGCTACGAGAAAATGCGGGAATATGCTCGTAGCGAGCAGATAAAGAAAGACTATGCAGAGAAGATACAGCAGATGAACGACGAAGAAATCGCCAACCTCTGCATTACGCTCATCCACCAAGCCATGTACATGCTTCACAAATTGTTGGTGACCATGCAGAACCGCTTCGTCACCGAAGGCGGCATCAAAGAGCGCATGTACCAATCCCGCACCGCCTACCGCAACAAACAATAACAATTCTAATCAGACAATTCCCAAAACTCCGATTATTCAGACTATTCGGATTATTCAGAATCCTCCGAACACTCCGACCATTCGCCAAATATCACCCCACCAGCGCCTCTATCGGCACGGTGCTATCCATAAGGCCTATGCGGGTGTCCGAAGCATGACGGTTCACGCCGGTGTAGGCCAAAGAGGCATCCTCGTAGCGACGGAATTTCAGGATGGCGTCGTTCATCTGGGCGCGGTTGAAGACACCCACACGCAGCAACAGGTCGAAGTCGTCGATAGTGAGTCCGGTGACTCGTTCAAATAATGAGGGCTCCAACTTGCGTATAACATCTTCGAGGCTTTCCTCGCGGTAGTCGGTGAGGTACATAAAGATGGGGATGCGCGTGGCGAATTTCATCAGCTTCTCCTGCACTTCGCGCCGCTTGGAACGGTATTCCTTCTCCTCGGCGGTCAGCTCCTTCTTCTTCTTGGGGTCGTCTCCTGCCTCGCGTTTCAGCTTCTTTATCCGTTCAGCTCGGTTGACGATATTCTCGATTATGTCGCTACCCAAGGCTCGGAATCCCTCTATTTTCATGATGGTGGCCAGCGCCTCGGGGTTGTCGAGCACACGCTGCAGGGTGGCGTTGTCGACGTTCACCAGCTGGGCGCTGTTCCATCGGCGTGCCAGCAGGGTGCCGCTGGTGCCGTTGTCGACAAAGTCGAGTATCTCGGTGGCATCCACCCGCTTCATCGAGCTGCCGTCGAACTGTAGTATGGGCAGGAAGTTGATGAAGTCGTTCACCTTGTCGGTGATGCGGCGGTTGCTGTCGACGTCCAGCTGGTTGGCGTAGGTCACCACCTCGCGCAGGGCACGGTTGGGGGCGAAGTCGAAGACATAGCAGGTGGGCTTCAAGATGGTCTTCTTCGTGGGGTCGTCCTTGTCGATAGCTGTCCACGGACTCTGCACACGGAAGGCCGTCTGGAAATAGGTCTCGGGCGAAGAGCAGTTCCTCAGCATTAGCAATCCGCCCAGCGGACGCAGGGTGACACCAGTGGTCAGCTTTCCACAGGTGAGGGTGATGGTGCGTGTCGTCAACGGGTTGTCGCCCATCGCCTCGCGTACTGGGCCGAGGGCATCCACGCCGATGCCGGCCTTCGTGCCGCTGCAGTTGATGATTTGGTAATTCTGATAGAAGCCGTTGGCCGGACGTCGCAGCAGTGCCTCCATAGCGTCGCACGAGGCCACATTGGGCAGGAACCACATCGTGTGGGCACAGAGGTCCAGCAAACGGGTATCCTCGAAGGGCAGCGGTGGATGTTCATTGAGTGGCGAGCCGCTGTCGCCATAGATGGGGGTCTTGCCACGGATGATGTCAAGCCACTTCTGCACCGCCTTTTCATGGACGAAAGTGGCAACTCCTTCAGATTTGCCACCGTTCGCTCCCTTACGGTCGCGCACGACTTCGGCTCTGAAGAACTCATTGAGGTCGAAGCCGTCCATGTCCCACTGCTCTATCATGGCGCCGAGGTCTTGCGGCATCTGGTAGGTCATCATCACCATGGTGGGCATCTCCAGGTAGGGACCACCGACGTCCTCTTTCCGTTTCTGCTCGTCCTGATAGGTCCAGTTGAATATTTGGTTCTCCATAAACTCGCCTGTGGCCAGGGCGCGAAAGGGCGTGCCGCTGAGGTAGAGGAAATGCTTGCCGGTGATGGGGATGTCCTCGTCGTCCCATGCGCGGCCGCTTTCCACATCGATGCCACTCTCGCTCATTACCTCGTCCTCTTCCGCCTGCCGACGCTTGGCATCGGCATCGCCGAGGTCGAGCAGACTCTTGGCGTTGTCATTCCAGGCGCCGAAATGATACTCATCCAATACGATGAGGTCCCAGTCAATGCTATGCACCCACTCGTTCTTGGGCTTGATGTTGCCGTATTTATCACGGCCGAGATAGTCCTGAAAAGACCCAAAGACAACCAACGGGAATGCGTTATTGTGGGAGTGCGTTAATGCGTTAGTGGCATCCGCATCACGGCTGCTGTAATATCTCCACCCTTCGAAGTCTCTATGCCGCAGCAGATCGTCGCGCCACGAGTCCTCGACGGCGGGCTTGAAGGTGAGCACCAACACCCGTTTGGCCTTCATCCTCTTGGCCAGCTGGTAGGTGGCAAAGGTCTTGCCGAAACGCATCTTGGCATTCCACAGGTAGTGGCTTGGGCGGTCAGGCTCCTCCTTGTCCATCTGCTCAAAGTATTCTGCCGTCTGCTTTACTGCCTGCTTTTGTTCCTCGCGCATCTTGTAGTCGAGGTCGCGCACGGTCTCCACGTGTGTGTCACGGTGGCGCACCGCCACATAGGCGGCCTTGGCCTCGCGCAGCGAGCAGCGGCACCACTCCCCTATCAGTTCCTTGCCCATACGGCGCAGCATCTCGTGCAGGTCGTGGTCGCTGAAACTCTCGCCACTGCCGTCGGCATAGAAGGCGTTGTCATGCCACAGCAGGTGGTAGGTCTTGTGTGGCTCGGTGATGGGGTGCTGCTCGTCGATGCGTTGCCGCACGTCGGCCCGTGTCGTCTGCCCTATCTTTATCCAGCCGGGGAACGACGTATCGTCATACATGTAAATCTGTGGCACCGCGCGCCGCATGGTGGGGAGTATCTGTTCTGTCGTCTGCATAGTTATTAATGTTAATCAACTCACTCCATCGGTCGTATCATACTTTCGATAAAGGCAATCTCGTCCTTGTCCAAGCCGTATTTCTTATACAGCATCTCGTCTGTCCATGGGTGGGAGAAATCTTGAATAGGGACGAATTGGTAGACTCCACGAGGTGCGTTTTGTGTATTCTTTTTAAGAAGTACTAGAAACCTGAAAAACTTTGTCTTTACATACGATACCATATTTTCAGCCTGTCTGATATTGTCAAAAGAATCAAGTACTAGATATGTTTCTGTACAACAACTATTTGGTTCTGCAACGAATGGTTTGCCTAGTACAAGATATGGAAAATCTCCTCTTTCTCCATATGCTTTTGCAATGCATACTTTATATTTGTCTACAATTGCTTTGTTTTGTCTTATTTCACTGCGATTGATGTTTCCATTTTCTGGCCATGCATATACCTTAGTATCACCCTTTTCTTTTGCAACAATATCGCCAAATGGTTTTCTTGCACTCACAATACTCTCAAGAGACTGGAAATCGTCTAATGTCTTTCTACGAATAGTCACTGCCTCATTAAAACGTACAAATGTTTCGCTATTCTTTTCTAACAATGGACGAACAAGGGTTGTGCTATTTCCGTGTCTATGTGTTGTGACCTCACAATACCCATCATGTTTTTTATCCCAAAGGAAGTAGCAGACACCACCAGATAGGTCAATGCCAGGAAAACATTCTGCCGAGTCAAAGTAATCTACCAAATACTTAATCTTATTGTCATTCAGCATCTCCGTTCTAAAATCATCAAGGCCTTTTCCTCCAGCATACCAACGGGCAGGAATAATCATTGATAGGTAGCATGGATTTAATTTCTTTGCTTGTTGAACAAATAAGTGGTATATTGGCATTGCACTAGAACCAGTGCCACCACCGTCATTTAATTGGTATGGCGGGTTGCCAATAATTACATCGAATTGCATATCTTTATGAAATATTTCTTTAATTGATTTATGGATAAAGGGATAGGCGTAGGTCTCGCGGCTTTCGGTGCGGAGGTATTCGCCTTTGCTGGCTCCGCAGTATTCACAGCGGCATTGCGCGTTCCAAGTGTGGTGGCATCGCTCGTATAGCAGGTTGCCCTGTGCGTTACCGAAGGCGGTGCTGACGCTGTACTCGCCGTTGGCCTGTTTGGAGCAGTAGAGTGTCCTGCGACTCATCTCGGCAGTGAGGTCGGTGCAGGCAATGCCAAAGACCTGCTTAGTCATCACATGGTTAATGCGCTCCTGCAGGTCGGGTATCTGCTCTTCAAGCCCTGCAAGCAGCCGCTTGGCAATCTCGCGCAGGAAAACGCCACTCTTGCTGCAAGGGTCAAGGAACCTCGTCTTCGGACTGCGGAACAGCTCCTGCGGCAGCAAGTCGAGCATACGGTTGGCCAACTCCGGGGAAGTGAAGACCTCGTCGCTGCTAAGATTGGCCAGGCAGTTGAGAATATCAGGGCTATAATTATTCTTCATAGCGGTATAATTGAGTGTAATGCAATGGCGGATAAGTACGGACAGGCTCGTCGAAGTTCTGCGCTTCGCCCTGCTCGTCGAAGAGGGAATACTGGTGTGTCTGGTTGACAAGGAAATCGAATTGGAAGTCGCGCCGAGAGAATTGCATGCTTCCCGCAATGGGTGTCCATTCGCAGAACGTGATAGGCTTTCCATTGGCAGTGCGATAGGTGAGCGCATCTCCGAAGACGATGTTCTTCTGCAGCATATAGCGTAGGCTATCCTCGTATCCTGGAGTACAGTTCTTTTTACCCATCTGTTCCCTCACCTCGGTAAATAGTCTCTCCCGGCAAGCCTCGGCATTGTCCTCCAACAGTTCAATGCCATAGCAAGACCCCACGGCAATCAGGCTCTTAAATTCCCATTCCGTAGGGGATTTGATGTCTTTCAATAGGGAGAGTTTGCGGCGCAGAATCTCAATAAGAAAATTCCCGTCACCGCAGGCGGGCTCAAGGAATCGGCTGTCGAGCCGGAACGATTCATCCCGCACCAAGTCGAGCATGGCATTCACTTCGCGCGGATTGGTGAACACCTCGCCATGTTGAGCCACCCTCTGGCGGCTCTTGATTTGTGAATTTGTGTTTTCGTTGCTGGGCATAAGAAAATCGTGGAACTTTGCTTATGCCTACTTAGGTGTTCCACAACCTGCCTGACATATAAGTAAAGCCCACGATTTCTCGCGAGCGTTTACCGCTTTACTAGTCAGGCTTGTTTGTGGAACTTCAAGTAGGCAAGTTAGAGCGAAAACGCTTTATATTATGTTATTTATCTTCTATTTTCTTGTTTCGATATGTTATCTGTTTTAGTTACTATTTCGACTGCAAATATACGGAATTATTTTAATATGGCAAATAGACCTCCGTTATGGCTCTAATTTTTTATCTCAATCATCAGGGCTCTTTCCTCTATCCCAAAATTATTTCTTGCAAATTTATTTTTATATGAGAAACATAACTTGTAACCCATATTCTCAGCAGTTCTGTATAGGCAATCAATAAAACCATAATCTTTTACAGGAATACCATCGACCAATTTGTACGACAGAAAACCCGAGTTCATAAGTGGTAAATAAAGCATTTCATTAGATTGTAATGAATTGGCGACTTGACTTGGTTCCATATAAGAATCACCATGTCCTTCATTTTCTTTTGTTGAAACAAAATCCGAATCAAGAAATGCGATCCTTCTTCCGTGCAATAATTGTCGCACAAGTTCATCTAATGAAAAGACAATGGGTGTCGACTTCTTATCATTTGACAAGCATAACGCAACCGCTATATTTATTGGATCGGTCTTAAAATGTTGCATCGCCAACTGCAAACGGAATCTACATTGGAAATCAGACATAAATCCGTTCCCCAACAGGTTAACCTGCTCATTTGCCCAAGTTCTTATCGTTTGCTCTGAAGCTTTAAACATTCCGCCATTTCTTTTGGCTCCGCCAGGATACACTTCAAGTATACCAATCCAATATTCTCCTGTTCGACAATGCAATCCCGTAAGTAATCCCCCAACGGTTGAACCTCCTAAAAAATCTTGATATGGATTAAAACGTGTTCCTATGGCTGCCAAACCAACGATTTTACTGTGGTCATCATAAATATATTGAAGTCTATTATAGTTATTCTCTATGAAATCATCCAAAGCTTTATCGTTCTGGTAGTCTGCTAAAGACAATTTCCTCAGCCATGCTTTTTTATCAAGCGATTTTGAATCTAATCGTTGATGAATTAGGATAGATTCAGAATCAAACTCTTGATAATATACATCCACATCTAACCCTGCGACCAAAGACCCTAGCATGGCAGAAAAGGGAACCTTGAAATTAGTTGAATGCATCATGTTTCTTTTTGCCTCATACTCAGTAGGCCATTCACAATGATTATCATCCAACAGAAGAGTAACTTGAGTTGAATAAGATGTGGATTGACTTGTGTGTTTAGCGAATATTGGTGCCAAAGTAAGACCGGATGGGAATTTTACCAGATGTGCATCTTTAAGTCCGTCTGTATATTTCCTGGTTTCAATTACAATTGATTTAGCAATCATAAACGAAGAGAAAAAACCGATGCCATATTGTCCTACAGATTTAAAACCCGCGGTCTTCAATCCTGGAAATTCAATGTTGACAGAATCATCCTGCCAGAAACTACTTCCAAAATTCAACAGCGAATGAGAGATTGTCTCTAATGACATACCAACGCCATTGTCTGTTACACTTAAAACCACACCACCGTCAACTTTACTAACTTTCACCGTTATTTTGCCATTAAAATTATCCTCACCCTCCATCAGTCTTCTTGCATGAATGGCATCGCGAGCATTCTGTATCAATTCCCTAAGCACTATTAACTGAAGGTCTTCTTTTCCATATAACTCTTTACCACCTAAAGTCATTATAAGGTGCGCCACATCACTAATATGCACATTTACATCACTGGGTTCCCATCCACGGGTCTTGATGTACGCTGATAATGCTTTTCTTGACTTTGCACCTGCAACACATTTCACTTGGAAGCGTTCTTGTTCGGGCAACAGAAAACTGCATTTCTCAAGTTCTTCATTAATAACCTGGACTGCGTCATATGCTACATTCCATGCGGAAAAATCTTTTTCTTCAAAATCATTTGTTGAGGTTATCACCATTCTAGTTGGATCATTTATATCTGGAGCAACTCCTAATCGATTTTGAGCAATCCAATGATCTCTTGAAACTCCATTGAGGCGTAACAAATGAAAAAGATAGTCAGGCGCCCGTCCTGAATCTATTGCAACAGCATCTGCACAGCGTAAAATGCAAGCCAGTTTACGAGGACAAATAATCCAATTAGCAGGAAATGAAGCAAGACCATTTACCTGAGATGGCAAACCTAATATCTTTTTTGTTTCCCAATGATGACTAGATGCTATTTCACCAATCAATTGACCATAGTGCTCCCTCATCTCATCATCAGTGAGTAGATAATGGTTGCTATTATCAATACCAGCAAATTGTCTAAGAAGGATATCGCCACATTTTTTTGCATGAAGTTGTCTTATTACCTTAAAATCTATTTTTTGTTTTCCATCTTCTGTGTCATACTCAGTACCAATAATATCTTGATAACAATCTTTCCATTCTATAGTATTTCTAAGAGTATCCTTGCCACCGAATGCCTCATAACTCAGAATGGAATCATGAACTAGAAATGAGCATCCGAGAATATATCCCTCTAATGGATTAATGGGATAATTTTCTCCTATAATCAAACTGGCTAATCTCCATAAATTATCCACATGATCTATACTATGGTCAGTCAAGTTAGGAAAGTCTCTACGAACTTCATCTAACAAGCCGCTCATATTGTTTCGAAAAGAAATGTAAGATGTTCTTAGTCGATCAATATTTTGGTCACCTTGTATTCCCAAGGTTTTTCCCCACAATGGAGTATCTTCATAATTCATAAAACAGAGATATTCTATTTATTAAAACTGGAAATGTTTTTTCTCGCCTTTAGTATCATTGTTTTTCTTTTGCTATTCTTACAATAATAAAATTAACAATGAATCTATTCTTCTTTATTCATTTTCACGCTGCAAAGATACAAATCTTTTCTTATTTGGCAAAATAATCTTTGGCGGTCAGTCCTCCGGGCAATTCTCCCATCGCTGGCGGGCTGCTTCCAGGCCTTTGTGCAGCTGGCGTTGCAGTAGTTCTTTGGAGGGCAGCTCGGTCATGTACTGCGCCACCTTGATACCTGACTTGTCGAGTTGCAGCAACTCTATCTGCTCGTCGCCGCCTTCGGTACAGAGCAACAGACCGAGGGGCTGCTCCTCGCCAGCCTCCATCTCGTGGGCTTCGAGCCATCGCAGATATAGCTCCATCTGGCCTTTGTACTGCGCCTTGAACTTGCCGAGCTTCAAGTCGATGGCTATCAGTCGGTGTAACCTACGATGGTAGAAAAGCAGGTCGAGGTAGAAGTCCTCCCCGTCAATAATCATCCGCTTCTGCCGCTCGACGAAAGTGAATCCATTGCCCAATTCCAGAATGAACTGCTCCAGATGCGCCACCAAGCTATCTTCTAGACTCTTCTCGCTATACATCCCCTTGAGACCAGTAAACTCAAGGAAGTAGGGGCTCTTGAAAACCAGGTCTGGGGTAAGGACGTTGTTATCACGCAACTCCGTCAGCTCCTGCTTGATCAGTTCGTCAGGCTTCGTCGCAATGGCGGTGCGCTCATAGAGCATGCCGTCTATCTCCTTGCGCAGCTGATTACGTCCCCATTTCTCAGATGCTGCTAATGTTAAATAGAATTCTCTTTGGAGGTCATCTTTTAATGGTATAACTTCCATGAAATGAGACCAAGACAATTGTGTCGCAAGTTGCGCGACAATTTGGAAATCGGGGATGCGAGCGGCAAATTGCATCATTCTTCTTATGTTTCGCAGTTCGAACCCTTTTTTCCCATATTCAAGTTGTAATTGTGTCGCAACCTGCGACACAATTTGTTTCCCGTATTCAGCGCGCTCGTTACCAAGCACTTCTCGATTGATGCGCTCGCCGATATGCCAATACATCAAGGTGAGTTCGGCGTTGACATTGGCGGCAACGCGGTTGCGCGTCTGGTTGATTATCTGCCGCAGGTCGTCGACCAATAATGTTCGAACCGGTACTGTTTCTGTGGTTTTATCCATGTCTTTGGTTCTCATATTTTCACGTTGCAAAGATACAAATCTTTTCTTGTTTGGCAAAATAATCTTTAGCGGTCAGTCCTCCGGGCAATTCTCCCAACGCTGGCGGGCGGCCTCCAGGCCTTTGTGCAGCTGGCGTTGCAGCAGCTCCTTCGAGGGCAGTTCGATCATCTCGATCAATAGCAGTAAACATAAACTACATCAAACTCTGTACAAATCGTGCAAACGCTTCGATGTCCTCTCCCACGCTTGCTTGCTCCAGAGCATCCATATATTCCTGACGGCGACTCATGGGAACCACTACCCAGGGGTAGCCCGCTGTAACTAACTGACTGTTCATCACAAATCGAGCGGTGCGTCCGTTGCCATCCATGTATGGATGGATATACACAAAGAAGAAATGCCCTAAAATGGCACGCACCAACGCATTGTCCTCCTTTGTCATCAAATCAGACAAGGTACTCATGGCATCCAGTACGGCATCTGGATTCAAAGGCGTATGCATCGAGTTTCGGATATACACCTGACTCCTGCGGTATCCTATCAAATCCGACGCTTTCACAATGCCAGCTCTAATGCATGGCTCAAACAACTGAAAGTGCCAGTCTTGATGCGCCTTCACATACAACTGCGCAGGCGTCTGACCCGAAAAGCATCCTGCTACCCCTTGCTTCAGTAACTCATACGCTTGGTAGTATCCTCTTGCCGCTAACGTGTTTCGACGTTCGTTGTCTTCCTCGTCTTTCTCCGGGTCCCAGTTGCCACTTCGGATACGCTCCAGCAACTCTTCTGTAATCTTATACCCCTCTATCGACAAGGAGTTGTAACTATCTTTCACATACGTGGCATCCATCATGGCTAATACTGATGCAGCATCTTTCTTTGAAGGTTTAGCACTCACGATTCCCAGTACTACTTTCCGCATCTGCATCCACATCAAGCGGATACGCGCTGCATACGGTGATTCTGCAAATACCTCCATCTTTATATTCTCCTTAAACGGATTCTCTTCCGATACCGTATAACCCACCCGACGCATCATACGCAGTATCTCATCGGCCATTTCCTCACGACCGATGGAGCGTAGCGCACCAGCAACTCGCCCCACACGGGTAGTGTGCCCCCCATCAATTGCAGCCGATACCAATGGCGACACATCCTTCATACTGGCCAGACAAGTCCTTGCCTCCAATGCATTGCGTCGATAATAATCAGGCCCCACCATCAACAGGGCATATTCCATTGGATATAACCGTACTCCATAGCGCGATTCCTGAAATACATTTGGAGGTAGTGTGGCTTTGATGTCCACAATGGATGTCCCAAAAGGTAGTTGAAGAACATTGTTCGTTCCGGATTCGCTACGCACAATCAGCTGCTTGGGAATTACTGTCTTGCCACTGTAGAAATAGAGCGATAGTTCTGGCGACAGGCACCATGCCCCATCGAATTTCTTGTTTAAATAAGCCGTCACAAAACTCCAGTACGACACATACCATACTGTGGAGTCTCCTTCTCTCCCCGGCATCGACGGAATATACCAACCCTTGATGACCATTTGCAGATAGCCACTATTCACCAATCGTTCGGTATGAGTCCTCCCCAATGTATCAGCCCCTTGAATCACCAGATTATCTCCATGAGCATCTTGAAATGCTTTCAGAACTTCCAGCGATTCTGCCAATTTTTCCTGTATTGTCGCCATATTATTGTTTTATTATGTCAATGCGATTATTATTTCCTGTATTCCTATTAGTTTATTTTGTATTGCTATTGTTAGTTTATTTTGTATTATGATTATTAGTATATTTTGTATTGCTATTATTAGTTTTTGACGTTGCAAAAATACAAACAATTTCTGAATCAGCAAAATATTTTTTAAACTTTGACTTGTTTTTAACTTATATGAGTTTATTGTGATATACTAATTTTACTATAATTAGAAAAAGAATGCATTACCATCACTAGTATTTAACGCCGTAAAGGTACTATCCAAGGACATGGATAGAGGAACCCCATATTTACCATATACCAAGGCAAAATGTAATTTGACCGTTGACTGCTCTTTAAGGTAGTCAAGAATTGCCTTTGGGGTAGTATTCCCAATCTTTTGGGTAGTTTCTGTTGCTAAATTAAGGTATTGGTCGATATCGTTCTTTAAGTGCTGTATGTGCAGACTCGCCATGCAATTCTGGAAGATGGTGATACCACACGGCAAAATATTTTTCTTTAATCCAGAGAAAAAGCGTATCTTTGCATCGTAATAGCATTTGAGAAATGAAGAAAATACTGTCAATTATCGTTGTGGCGGCCATGATGACACTGACGGCCACATCGTGCAAGGAGGCACCGAAAGAGAGCGTACCCACCGCTGAGACCATTACAGAATCAGCGGTCGACCCCGTGGTGGCGCTGTGTATGGAGGAGACCTCGCGGAATCCAATTGAGATTTTAGAGAAGCTGATGTCGCAGCCGGAGTGTCCCATGCACGGGCCCACGCACCATGTGCTGGTGGGCGCAGCCCTGCTGACGGCCTACAATAACTGCCTGCCCGACAGCAGCAAACTCAACCTAGAAGAGGCCCTTGCCGAGATGCGTGAACGCGGCGAGCAGGTGCCCGGTGGCGCTTGCGGATATATGGGCGCCTGCGGCGCAAGCATCAGCACGGGCATCTTCCTGTCTATAGCGACCCGCAACACCCCCCTCTCGACCGACACCTGGCGGCTTTGCAACCTCTGCACCGCCCGCGCGCTGGAGCAGGTGGCAGAGAATGGCGGCCCTCGCTGCTGCAAGCGCGACTCCTACCTCTCGGTGCTCACGGCCATCGACTTCGTGAAGGAGAACCTCGGTGTGGAGATGGAAAAGCCCGAAGTCACCTGCTCCCGCAGCCAAATCAACGAGCAGTGCATCGGCAAGAAGTGTCCATTTTCCCCCGTCAGGTAATGTTCGTTGCTCCTTGACAGTTTGTTCTGTTGAACGAAAACCGAGAGGCGTGCCCAAATGGCACGCCTCTGCTTATATAGCTATCTTGGCGCCGGCGAAGACGGTGCGGGGCAACGAGGGGCCATAGATGTAGCCGGCGTCGCGCTCAGGACCGCTGTCGTGGTCGCGCTGGTAGCTGTTGAAGAGGTTCTGAACGCCAATGATAAGTTCCAGTTCGGAGCTCTCACCAAAGGGTATGGTATAGGTAGCCTTGATGGAGAGATCGAAGAAAGAGTCGGTGATTACCCGGTGCACATGGCCTTCACCGCCGTGTTTGGTCCCTTCTTCAACCTCGTGGTGATACACCAGCATAGGTCCTGTGAAGATGCCTGTGGCCGTGAGGCGCAGGTGCTTTGTTGGAGTGTAGACACCCGTAAGGTAGGCATAGATGTCGGGGGTACGTTCCATACGCTGTTCGTACTTACCCTCGTCCCATTCTTTCCCTTGTCCTGTGTATTGGCTGCGTTGCCAGGTACCGCCTAGCTGCAGACGCATGGTCTCCACGGGCGAGAGGGTCATCTCGGCATTGAGACCCATCACCTCGGCGCCGTCGGCATTGCGACGCTCGTAGTGCATGTAGCCGCTCGTCGTGTCGTCGAAGAGCAATTCGTTGACAAAAGCGTCGTTGATGCGGGTATAGAACCCCTCGACGAGCAGATCGGCCTCGAGAGTGCCTAGATGGAAGCAGTAATTGGCAGAGCCGGTAAGCGAATGCGAGCGTTCCATGCGCAGGTTGGGGGCGTTGGTGATTTTGTAGAGTTCGCCATTCACGGCCCCGACATGAAGGTCTTCGTCATAGACCTGCGGGGCACGAAAGCCTGATGCATAGCCGGCACGGAGGGTGAGGTGGTCGCTGGGAGCGTAGCGCAGGTTGAGACGAGGGCTGACGACGGGGTTTTCGACCATCGTGTGCTTGTCCATGCGGGCACCGAGGAGGATGCTCCAACGGCTGTCTTTCCATTCATTCTGAAGGTAGGCGCTGAAGATGCCGATATGCTGATGCAGTGTGTCGGGGCTGTCGAGAGTGTGGTCCTGAAGCCTGTCGAGGGTATGCTCGATGCCGGCGGTGAACTCGGAAGGGAGGAACCAGAGCGTGTCGTAATGGCGACTGTAGAGGGCGCCGTAGTTGAGCGTGAGGTCCTGCGTGTAGCCATAGGCGGTGCCTATGGGTTCATCGTCCTCGCGCTCGCCGTAGTAGCTTTGGCGGTCGACATGTTGCAATGAAGCGAAAATCGAAGCATGGCGTATGCCACTGGCAGGCAGCCAGTCCCATTTGAGGCTGGCGCTGTGGATGTCGTGTTCGCCGCCTTCGGAGATGTGCGCCAAGGGCGACGGCAGGTCGAAGAGGTCGCCGCCGCGGCGGAAGTCGTGAATATTGTGATATTCGAGATTCAGCTTGGTGAAGTCGGAGGTTCGCAGGAAACCTCGGAAGCCTACCATGCGGGCCTTCAGTTTCCCCACCTCCGAGTAGCCGTCTCCATTATGGTCATAAGGCTGGCGACTGCGGTTGTGACCGAAAACGGCAATGCCCGCCCGACGGTCGTCGCTGACCACCGAGGCGTTGAACGAATTGCTGAAATCCCATGCCTTGTTCCCGATGAGCTGGGTGGTGTTGCCCACGGAAGCGCCGTTGCTGCGAGGCTCGCGGGTGATGACGTTGACGACGCCGGCAATGGCATTGCTGCCGTATAGCGCCGAGCCTCCCCCACGCAACACCTCAATGCGGTCGATGAGAGCCGTGGGAAGCTGGTCGAGCAGGTACACACCAGCCAGTGCGCTATTCAAAGGGCGGCTGTCGATGAGTATCTGAGAGTAGGCCTGTCCGAGGCCGTTAATGCGCACCTCGTTGGCGCCGCAGTTCTGGCAGGTGTTCTCCACACGGAGGCCTGTGCTGAAGTTCAAGGCTTGACCGAGGTTTACGGCCCCCGCCGCCTCCATCTGTTCGTCGTCGATAACGCCCACGTTACTGGGGGCTTCGCTCCGTGTGGTGGCATGCTGCGTGGCGGTAACCACCACCTGCCGCAAACGGAGGGTGTCGCGATGGCTTTGTGCCGCAGCCATCAGCGGAAAAACTACTATTATAGTGATGATTATCTTTTTCATTGCATGATTGTTGAATTGTTATTGGTGACAGAAGTAATGATCAGACAACATAGCCAACAACGACAACCTATAGCGATGCAGCATGTAGCGCTTGATTGTCCGTATTAAAACTGTTGCCTTTATGCAGGTGGAGTTCAGGCCACTGGTGGCGCCCGTAGCAAACTCACCCCGTGACAGGATATCTCTGTTCCCGCAACAATATCGACGGAGCAGCATTCCGAGACAGGGAGGATTATTGACGACTGCCCCTCTGCCTGGCCAAGATAGGCGAGGCTGAGAAAGGTGCAATAGTGGCAGTCGTACTGATGATGATGCTGTTTTTCGAAATGACCGGAGCACTGCAGACAGTCGTCGTGGGCATCAACGGTATGATGATGCACATGTACCGACGACAATGCCACTGCCGGCAAATATATGGCCAACAGCAAGATGGAAATTATATGCCGCATTGCCTGGTGTCTCATTCCGAAGTGCAAAAATACACTTTTTTTTGAAAAACATGAAGCACAGCCACTCCTGATTCGAAAAAAAATCCTATCTTTGCATCGCAAAAAAAACGCCAAGGCGGAGATTGCCCGCACACCGCCAATGGGAGCCCTGTCAGGATTGGATACAGAAAACAACCCACATAGAGAATGATGAAATACTATATTGTCGACGCTTTCACCGACCGCCCCTTCGGCGGAAATACCGCCGGAGTGGTGCTGTTGGGGGACGAGCCGTTCCCCGCCGAGCGCCTGATGCTGCAGGTGGCAGCGGAACTGCGCTATTCCGAGACCGCCTTCGTGCGATTTACTCACGCAATAACGCATTCACACAATAACACATTCGAAGCTCATGTGCGCTACTTCACGCCAAAGGCCGAGGTGGAGCTCTGCGGCCATGCCACCGTGGCCACCTTTGCCCTGCTGCACCGCCTCGGACAGGCCGAAGGGCGTTGCCTCTGCCACACACTGGCAGGCGACTTGAAGATAGACGCCGGTGAGCGTGTGATGATGCAAATGGCCACACCCCGCATCGTTGAGACCATCACCGATACAGAGCCGATCTACCGTGCTCTCGGCATCGCCGATTACCGTCCTGCACTGCCTATGCAAATTGCCTATGCCGGCCTCAAGGATATCATGATTCCTGTCCCCGATGTGGCGACCCTCAACGCTTTGCAGCCCGATATGGAGGCCATTGCCGCCATTACCAAAGTGCACGATGCCTGCAGCTTCCACGTCTTCGCCCTTCCCACTCAAACAATCAAGCATTGTCGGCCAAGCCGACGGCACACCACAGGCAATCAAGCAATCACTGCCTTTGTGCGCGACTTCGCCCCGCTCTACGATATCCCGGAGGAGTCAGCCACTGGCACCGCTAATGCCGCGCTGACACATTATCTTGCGACCAATGGTGTCATCCCGTCGCAGGGCGACTTCGCCTTCCTCCAAGGAGAGACGATGGGCAGACCTTCGGTGGTGGCCACCCGAATCGCTCCCAACGGCACTGTCTACGTCGGCGGCACCGCCGCCATCGTGGCCGAAGGTGAATTATTATCACATTAATGAATTAACGAATTCCCAATGAAACGTATACTTATGATGACAATGTTTGCAGCCCTCTTCGGCGGCTGCGGAAACGGAAAAAACAACGAGGCGGTGAAGACCGTCGGCGTAGAGGAATTTGCCAAGGTTATGGCTCAAAAGGAGGTGCGGCTCATCGATGTGCGCACCCCCAAGGAATATGCCGAAGGGCACCTCGCAGGAGCGGAGAATATCGATGTGAAGGCTGACGACTTCGCCGAACGCATTAAAGACATCAAAGGAGAGGTTGCCGTCTACTGCCGCGGCGGACGCCGTAGCCTCAAGGCCGCTGAACAACTGGTAGCCAACGGCTGCACGGTGTATAACCTCGACGGAGGCATCCTCGCCTGGCAGAAGGCCGGCAAGCCGACAACGACGGTGGAGACCGACATCTTCGTCACCAAGAGCGGCAAGCTGGTGAAGATCCACGCTTTGATGCATTCCAGCATACGCATTGAATACGACGGACGCGAGATAGAGATCGACCCCTGCAGCAAGTTGCGCGACCGCATGGTGGACTACACCGCGATGCCGAAAGCCGACATCCTGCTGGTTACCCACGAGCATTTCGACCACTACGACTCGGCGACCCTCAGCCTGCTCGCCACCGAGCAGACACAGCTGGTCATGAACCGCCGCTGTGTGGAGATGTACTGTGCCGGCACTGCGATGGAGAACGGAGACAAGTTGACACTTGCCAACGACATCACCCTCGAGGCCGTACCCGCCTACAACATCACCGAGGGGCACCTGCAGTTCCACCCCAAGGGGCGCGACAACGGTTACATCCTCACCCTCGACGGCCTGCGCATCTACATCGCCGGCGACACCGAGGACATCCCCGAGATGGGCGACCTCAAGGACGCAGGCATCGACATCGCTTTCCTCCCCTGCAACCAACCCTACACCATGACCCCGGAGCAACTGGTGAATGCTGCCAAGATGATAAAACCCAAAGTGCTCTTCCCCTACCACTACGGCGACACCGACATCAGTGGCATCCCCACGCAACTACCTGGCATCGACGTCCGCATCCGCCACTACGAATGAACGGCCGTTATATTGCTTTCGCGCCACTGCAGGGCTATACCGATGCCGCCTACCGGCGGGCGCACTGGGAGTGCGTCGGCGGAGTGGATGAATATTACACACCGTTTGTGAGGATTGAAAAAGGAGAGGCGCGGCGGAAAGACCTGCGTGACACAGATCCTGCCGCCAACGCTGGCGTGCCTACAGTGCCGCAAGTGATTGCCCGCGATGGCGACGAGTTCGCCCGACTGTGCGACGAGCTGCAGGAGCAAGGGTGGCGACGCATCGACCTCAATATGGGCTGCCCGTTCCCGATGCAGACACATGCCGGTCGCGGAAGCGGCTTGCTGCAACACCCTGACAAGGTAGAAGAGATACTCCAAGAAATGCAACGGCGACCCGAGGTGATCTTCTCTGTCAAAATGCGTCTGGGACAAGAACGCGAAGATGAAGGCCTGTCTGCGATGCCGATAATTAACGAGATGCCTCTGGTGCATGTCACGTTGCATCCGCGTCTCGGATGGCAGCAGTACAAAGGGAAGGCCGACCGCGAAGCGTTCGGCAGGTTTATTGAGGTGTGCCGTCACCCGATGGTGTATAATGGAGACATCGTTGAAATTAAAAATGAAGAATTAATAATTAAGAATTGGGCTGACACACAGTTCAAGGGGGTGATGATAGGGCGTGGACTTTTGGCGAGGCCGTGGATACTTAGTGACAAAGAGCCTGCAGAGGTACTGCGCGACATGCACGCCATCGCCTACCACCACGCCACAGAACACCTCTTCGGCGACAGCCAGATACTGTCACGATTACATGCGTTCTGGGAATACACGGACATCGACCGGAAGCTAAAAAAGAATATTATGAAGAGCACCACCCTACCTCGTTATCACGAGGCAGTGGCGGTGCTGCTACACTAGAGTATCTGCGCTGTGGGCTCTATACTATAGACAATATCTATCAAAAATCGCCCAGAGTCTCAGGGAGCTGTGCGAGAGCCTTGGGCAGGTCGTCGGCACTGAGCACGCTGCCATGGTATTTGTTGGTGTCCTGCATGAAGTCGACACCATAGCCCATCTTGGTAGTAAGGATGACGCAGACGGGACTTCCCTGACCGCTCATTGCCTTGGCCTTGGCCATACCGTCGAGCACCTGCTGCATGTCGTTGCCATTGTCGATGACGACGACCTTCCAGAGGAAGCTCTCGAACTTGGCTTTGAGGTCGCCGAGGGTCATCACCTCGTCGACGGTGGCATCGATCTGCTGGTTGTTATAGTCGATAGTGGCGATGAGGTTGTCGACCTTCTTGGCGCCGGCGAACATGACGGCTTCCCAAATCTGGCCTTCCTCAAGCTCGCCGTCGCCGTGCATGGTGTAGACGATGTGCTTGTCACCCCTCATTTTCTTGCCGAGGGCGGCACCGACGCCGACACTCATGCCCTGTCCCAGCGAACCGCTGGCCATGCGGATACCCGGCAGGCCATGCTCAGTGGAGGGATGTCCCTGCAGACGGGTACCGAACTTGCGGAAGGTCTTCAGCTCGTCCACAGGGAAATAACCGCGTCGTGCCATGGTGCTGTAAATGACCGGCGTGATGTGGCCCTGCGAGACGAAGAGCATATCCTCACCTTCGCCGCTCATAGTGAAATTCTTGGGGTCAAAGTCCATGATATTGAACTGCATAGCGGTGAACCAGTCGGCGGTGCCGAGAGAGCCACCGGGGTGACCACTTTTAGCGTTGGTGGTCATTCTCAAAATGTCGCGGCGCACCTGTGTCGCAATCTGCTGTAACTCTTGCGTGGTTTTCATTATTCTTGTGTTTTATTTTGTTTCAACTTAAATACATATTGTCTTGAGTTCTGGTCGACGGCGAAAAGCTCGTTGCCATGTCGTGTGACGGTGACAGAGAGCGTGTTCTCGTCGAAGTCGTGGATAGTGCCTGTGCCACGGTCACCGTTCATGGTGACATGCCCCCACACCTTGCCCTGGGCTCCATAAGTCTCGACATAAATAGTCTCCGGCGCACTCTTGACTTTAGCCGGAGTCTGGGTTGCCTTGACCTTGGCTTTGGTCTGGACAGGAGGTGTCGGACGTGTCGCCTCCTCCTTTTCGGTGACAGGAGCAGTCTCTATGTTTTCCGCCGGTTTCACGCCGCCATCGTCATCGACAACATAGACCTGCGTCATATTGCCCTGCGACGCGGAAGCAGCGGTCTCCTCAACGCCTTCCTTAGCATCCTGCTTACAAGCTACCATCGTCAGGCTGAGAATTATGGGAAGAATCAGATAATACCTTGTTTTCATCAGTCGTTTTACTTATGTTTAATGATTCCAAAAATTCCAGTCGTATGTCTGCTCCGCCACTTCATCCACCATCGGGAAGAGATTTCTGCCCGTCAGACTTTCCACACTGTCGACACTCACCGCATAATGGCGAGGAGAGAAACTCTGTGACGTATTGTCGACAACGAAGCCCACCGTCCTATATCCTTTATTTGTGCTGAATGCCAATGCTTTGAAGAAGCGGTCGGGCACCTGCACCCCACCCTGCCCTATCTTACCGAACCTGTATTCATCGAAAATGGGGCCACAGATGATATACACACGTCCGTAGTGCTTTGCCAACCGGCGCGAAAGTTCTTCTATCTTGCGCCATGCCTGGCTGTTCATCTCGTGGTTCTGCGGACAGACATTGGTAAAGTAATAGCTCTCTTCCAATGCCTTACAAGACCATTTCATATCGGCCCGGGGGGCCATGTGGCCTTTGTCCCACCCACTGCGTGAATAATCCTCGCGGCTGGCCTTGGGAAATGCCACGTCAGGGTCGCGACTGAAGCTGTAATCTCCTTCGTTGGTGCCGTCGACTTCCTCGGCCGTCAGTTCCCATGCCACCCAGTCGGACACCAAGGTCCGGTGATTATAGGAGGCCGTATAGCCCATATGTACAACGATATCCTCGTCTGCCGCATAGAGCGGCAATTCGAGATCCTTGACCTCGAGGGCCACAGTGTCGTCGCGGCCGTCGGACGCACGGAGCGAACATCCACAGAAGAGGACAAAGGCCATTGACATTATGGGCAGACGCATCCTCACAGCTCCACCTCCTCACGGAACGTTGGTATGACAATATGCTTCCAGCCATCGGCGCTGAGGGTGGCGGCGAAGTGTTTCTGCGTCTCTTCCTCGCCATGGACAATGAAGAGGCCCTTGACTTTCTTCTTATCCTGACAACCGATGTAGCGCATCATCTCCTTATAGTCGCCGTGTCCGGAGAGGGAGTCGATACGGCGCAACTCGGCACGCACCTTGTGGCGCTGGCCGAAGATGGAGACCTCCTCGTCACCACGCATAATCTTGGCGCCCAGTGTCGAAGGCTCACAGTAACCCACACAGAGGATAGTGGTGGAGGGATTCTCAATGTGGTTGGCCAGGTGGTGCTTCACACGCCCAGCCTCCATCATGCCACTGGCGGCGATGATGACGCAGGGTTTATGACGTATGTTGAGTTGCTTGCTCTCCATAACACTCTGTATATAGTGCAGCCTATCGAAGCCGAAGGGGTCAGGGTCGGTCTTGCAATACTGGGCTATCTCGTCGTTAAAACTCTCAGTGTGCAGACGCATGATATTGGTGGCGCTGATACTCAGGGGGCTGTCGACGAAGACATCAATGTCGGGCAGGAGCTTGGCATGCTCCAGACGGTCGAGAGCATAGATAATCTCCTGTGCACGGCCGATGGCGAAACTGGGGATAATCAGTTTGCCTTTCTTTTTGGTGCAGGTGTCGAGTACGGCCATCAGCAGGTCCTGCTCAGCATTCTGGAGGCTCTCATGCAGACGGTCGCCATAGGTACTTTCCATGATGAGGTAGTCCACCTGCGGAAAGGGTTCCGGATCTTTCAATATCTGCTTGTCATAGCGGCCGATGTCGCCCGTGAATCCAAGACGTATCTTCCGTCGGCCATCTTTGATTTCAAGATATACAAGTGCTGAACCAAGGATATGGCCGGCGTCGAAAAACTCCACTGTCACCTCACCTTCGATGTTAAACTTCTTGTGATAGGGCACGCTGATAAAGCAACTCATACACTGCCGAGCGTCCTCTTCGTCGTAGATGGGCTCCACAGGATCGAGCCCCTGAGCCTTACGCTTCTTGTTGAAAGTCTGCGTATCCTGCATCTGGATACGTCCGGCATCAGCAAGCATGATGGCACAGAGATCGCGCGTGGCAGGGGTGCAGAGGATGGTACCGCGGAAGCCGTTCTTGTATATGTAGGGGATCAGTCCCGAGTGGTCTATATGTGCGTGGCTGAGAATGAGATAATCTATTTCAGAGGGATTGAAACCGAGATCCCGGTTCATGGCATCTGTTTCGAGACCTTTTCCCTGATACATGCCACAGTCGAGCAGAATCTTCAGCCCGTTTTTAGTAGTTATCAAGTGCTTGCTTCCCGTCACCTCGCGGGTCGCACCCATAAATTGCAGTTTCATCGTTGTTTTATGTCTTTTTAATTGAGAGTGCAAAGATACGAAAAAAAACTATACGGAACAAAAAAATTATTCAACAGTCACTTTTCTTGCTCCCTTGCCATCAACCGAGACGACATAGACTCCCGCAGCAGGTAGCGAGAGACAAAGGGGTGAGACCGCCATGGGAGCCGACACCACAACACGCCCTCCGGCATCATAGACAGAAACCATCCGTCCTTCGGGGGCGGCAACGACCAGACTTCTTCCCTCCACAGCGACAGACCACTGCGGAGATGTTGTCGAGGGCACCTCCAGCCTGTCGAAAAGAGCGGTGAGGGTGATATCGCCTGTCACCGTCACCTGACGTGGATTGGCAGTAATACCATCGCTCCAACCCACAAAACGGCCTCCGTCGAACGGCAGGGCACACACCTCGGCGAGGGTGCCGTCAGGGAGGGTGGCAGACCCCACACCGAGTCCAAGACTGCTATTGTCGGACATCACCTGCAAACGATAGAAGACCGGAGTGAGGTCTATGGTGTCGTGGACAAGAGGGAAAAACATGGCTTTCAGAAAAGTGTCGGCAGTGGCGACAAGGGTACGTGGATTCAAGGTATCGCCATCGTTCCAGCAGATGAAAGCATAGCCGTCGACAGCCTGGGCCGTGAGGGTCACCACCGTACCGTAGGGATAGGAGCCGGCACCCGTCACAGAACCGCGGGAAGCATTGTTCACGGCAGTGCTCACAGTCGACATACAGGGCATCGCCACGATACTTCCGAAGGACATCCAAGGAGTCTCTGCAGAATAGTCCTCGGCATTTTGGCACGGCACATGCAGCACACATCCCGTCAACGAGACATTATAGAATGCCGCGGCGGATGTGGCGGGTGGCTGTGGGGCATAGATCCACACATCTGTCAGCGCCGTGCAGAGCCCGAAAGTCTGGCTGCCTATGGAGGTAACCGAGGCGGGTATGAAGATAGATGTCAGTCCGGAGCATCCTCTGAAAGCACTGTTACCCAGGGTGACGATGCCATGATCGAGGGAGAGTGAGGTGATACCATCGCAGCCATAGAAGGCTCCCGGGGCCACCTCCAGCACCTGTCTGGTAATTCCCTGCCAGACGACAGCAGAAGGAATGGAGAGGTCTCCCGTAGGTTTGCTGTAGCCCTCCCATGCGTTGGCAAAACTGCCGGCATGGGGATAGACCACCTTGACACCTCCCGGGACGGTGTCGAAATAGAGAGTCTGACCAGTGGAAACGACCAGTTGGAAGTCGTAGGCACGGAGTGTCACAGGGAGAAGCAACACGGCAAGGAGAAACATCTTTTTCATATTTTTTGAAACGCAAAAATTAGGGAAATATTGTGTCATCATAATGATGTATTTTTAAAAAGTAAACACCTATTTTAAAAATATTTCGTATATTTGCATTTTTCCTTGTGCGCACAAGGAAGCAGTAATTAATTAGAAATTAAGGATATAAGAACCAACACATCATATGGATAAGAAATCGATTATCGGACTGGTCCTCATTTTCGGCATCTTTGTCGGGTACATGTATTGGATCGGAGACACTACCCAAAAGCAAAAAACAGACAACAAGGAGCAGGCTGTGGCGACAACGGCGGACGAACAGTCCACCGACACCTTGCAGCAGACCACCGACACCTTGCAGCAGACCGTAGACGGCGAGCAGCCAAAAGTAGAAAGCCCTGTCGAGAACGACCCCGCCAGGCAAACGAAGACAAGCATGTTCAAAAATCTGGTAGCTTCGGAAGGACAGATCATCCCTGTGACAACGCAGCGCATGAAGGTGGAGTTGAACACCCTGGGTGCCATGATCAACAAGGTGACGCTGACCGACTATCAGACATACAACAAGACACCCCTGGTGCTGATCACTCCCGGTGAAGACAACCTGAACTACTCCTTCTCCGACACCTGCAGCAACATCGAGACAAGGTTCCTGCAATTCAAGCCCTATGTCAATGGTACAGAATGGGACGGCAAGGAACTCAGCCTCGATGCCAGCGACTCGACCGTCGTGGCGATGCGTGCCGACATCGGTTCTGAGCTCGACAATACCGTCGGAAAACACTATCTGGAGTTTGCCTATACTTTCCATGGCGACAGCTACGAGGTGGATTTCGACATCCACTTTGTGGGACTTGACAAAGTGATAGACTTCAACCGCACAGACCTCATCTGGAAAAACCGCATGATGCGCCAAGAGAAGCACCGCGAGGGTGCCCGAAGCGAGCGTACCTACACCAGCATCTACTTCAAGCCTCTGGCCGACGATGTCGACCACCTCTCCGACGGCAACGACGACAACAAAGACCTGAAGACAAAACTCGACTGGGTAGCCTTCAAGCAACAGTATTTCTGTGCAATCCTCACCGCCAACTCGCACCCCTTCGAGAATGCTTATTTTGATGTCAAGACCGACAAACAGGCCCAGAAAGCTACTCCCGAGTATCTGACCGACATGCAGACGACAATAGAACTCGACATGGTTTCGACCAAGAGCATGGACATGGGGTTCTATTTCGGCCCGACGAAGTACCGCGACCTCAAAGTCTTCGACCAAGACTTCGACAAGATGCTGCCCCTCGGATGGACATTCATCTCCAAGAATATCAGCCGCTGGCTTATCATCCCGGCCTTCAACTTCCTCGAGAAGTTCAACTGGAACTATGGCATTATCATCATCGTCTTCACCCTGATCATCCGTCTGCTGCTGCTGCCACTGGTATACAAAAGCTATCGTGGCGGCGCCATCATGCGCATCCTGAAGCCCGAGATGGATGCCCTCAACGCCAAGTACCCCAAAAAGGAACAGGCCATGCAGAAACAGCAAGCCATGATGGCCCTGCAGAAAAGCGCGGGCTACAGCCCCATGGCGGGTTGCCTGCCTGTCTTGCTCCAGATGCCCTTCCTGACTGCTATGTTCTTCTTCTTCCCGCAAGCCATCGAGCTGAGACAGAAGTCCTTCCTCTGGTGTGACGACCTGTCGACCTACGACTCGGTTCTTGACCTTGGATTCAGCATTCCCCTCTACGGAGACCACGTCTCCCTCTTCTGTCTGCTGATGTTCGGCATGCAGTTCTTCTACACATGGTACACCATGAAGCAACAGGCCAGTTCACAGTCTATGCCCGGCATGAAGTTCGTGATGTATTTCATGCCCTTCATGATGCTCTTCATCTTCAACAGCCAGTCCGCCGGACTCAACCTCTACTACCTGGTCTCCCTCACCTTCACCATGACCACCATGATTCTCATCCGCAAGTTCACGAGCGAGAAGAAGGTGCGTGCCCACATGGCTGCCTACGCCAAGAACGCTTCTGGAAAAACACAGAAGAAGAGCCGTTTCCAGCAACGTCTCGAAGAGCTCCAGAAACAAGCCGAGCAGATGCAGAAACAAAAACAGCAACAACAAAGAAGACGATAACAATCTTTTACCTATAACTTATAACATCAAAAAACTTTAACTCAAAAAAATCATGGTAGTAGCTCTCGTTACCATATTCATTTTCGGATACTTCTTCATTGCCATGGAGCATCCGTTCAAAATCAACAAGACAGCCACCGCGCTGATGCTGGGCACCTTGTTGTGGACCATCTTCATGTTCTGCAACGGTGTGGCGCAGCCCGATATGGACAGCGACACGTGGCACAAATTCATCTCGGATAACCTCATTGAGAACCTCGGCGAGACGGCAGAAATCGTGTTCTTCCTGCTGGGCGCCATGACTATCGTTACCTTGATTGAGGACTATCAGGGATTCCGCGTCATCACCGACAAAATCAAGACCACCAACAAGAAGAAGCTGCTGTGGATTCTCTCCATCCTTACCTTCTTCCTCTCGGCTCTGCTTGACAACATGACCACAGCCATCGTGATGATTGCGCTGCTGCGCAAGCTCATCGCTGACAAGAAGGAGCGCTGGCTCTATGCTGGCATGGTCATCCTGGCCGCCAACGCCGGTGGCGCCTGGAGCCCCATCGGCGACGTCACCACCATCATGCTCTGGATCAAAGGCCAGGTCACCACATTGAACATCATCGTCAAGACCCTCATCCCCAGCCTCGTCTGCATGGTGGTCCCGGTGCTCATCGTGGGAGCCACGCTGAAAGGCGAAATCCAACGTCCCGAGGAGAGCGACTCCGGCTTCGAGATGCCGTCGCGCCTGCGCAAGTTCATCCTCTTCGTAGGCGTCGGTGCACTCATCTTTGTCCCCATCTTCAAGACCATCACCCACCTGCCCCCCTACATGGGTATGCTCTTCGGCCTCGGCGTCCTGTGGGTACTCACCGAAATCATCAGCCACAAATACTCCCGCGACGGCATGAAGATGCCCACCGCCGTTTCCACCCTCGAGCACATCGACGTGCCCACCATACTCTTCTTCCTCGGCATCCTGATGGCTGTCTCCTGCCTCAAAGTCGCCGGCATCCTGGGCGGCCTCGCCAACGGCCTCAACAGCACCTTCCTCACCACACAGACCACTGCCGACGGCACGCTCGAAGCCACCGGCATAGGCTTTTTCTTCATCGACCTGATTATTGGCGTCTTGTCGTCGATTGTCGACAATGTGCCGCTGGTGGCTGCCGTTATGGGTATGTACCCCCTCGACGAGGCTGGCATAATGCATCCCTTTATCTTTAACCACGCCTTCTGGGAGTTCCTGGCCTACTGCGCCGGCACCGGCGGAAGCATCCTCATCATCGGCTCCGCCGCAGGTGTGGCTGTGATGGGCATGGAGAAAATCGACTTCATCTGGTACTTGAAGAAAATCTCCTGGCTGGCTTTGGTGGGCTATCTCGCCGGTGCCGCAGTGTTCATGCTGATGGACGTCACCCTGTTTGAACCGATAGCGTGGCTGCACAATTTAAAGTAGTGTCTAACTTTTGACAAGGTGAAAAAGCTTTGGATTGACTTCAAGCAGCGCCCCTGGTGGCGCAAGACACTGAACATCGCAGAACTGATCTTCGCCATGGCAGGATTTGCCATCCTCGGCGCATGGGCGGTGTTCCAGCTGGGGCTCACCAAAAACGGGGGAGCCGTGGATCAGTTCACCAATGAGCGAAGCATCGTGTCCGATATCGACATCAAAAACTCCAAACTCTCCCAGGAACAGATTGATGCCGCCTGGTCCGACCGTTATGGACAGTTGGCTGCTTTGGCACGCTACTACCCTGTCAATGCACGCCTCATCCTCAATGCCGCACAGCATAGCGACAATCCCCTCGTCGTCGACCGTATGATCGAAGCAGCCAAGATCTATATGGGAGAGAACCATGACCTCGATAAACTGACCAGCAGCATCACCCATCTCCTTGACAAGGTACCGCAGCGGCAGGAGGGCAATGTCATCCCTTGGATGACCGGTCCCGAATGGCCGGCACTAAAAGAGGCCATCCTACGCGACAGCGCCCTCATCATCGAGGCTGGACGGCTGACAGGCGTCGAGCCGCGTCTCATTGTGGGATGCCTTGTAGGCGAGCAGATACGCCTCTTCAACTCCAAGCGCGAGATGTACAAGAAATACCTCGGTCCCGTCAAGGTGCTCAGCGTGCAGAGCCAGTTTTCCTACGGCGTCAACGGCATCAAGGAGTTCACTGCCAAGGCTGTCGAGGAACACCTCAAGGATCCCACATCGGAATACTACATGGGGCCTGCCTATGAGAACCTGCTCGACTTCACCACCGACGACCATGTCACCGAGCGCTACAATCGTCTCGTCGACTACCGCAACCATCTCTACTCCTTCATCTACACCGGCTGTATTCTTCATCAGACCATGCTGCAGTGGCGCCGTGCCGGCTATGACATCAGCGATCGGCCTGAATTGCTCTTCACCCTCTTCAACGTAGGTTTCTCTCAGTCCGTGCCCAAAGCCGACCCCAAGGCTGGTGGCAGCCACATCGAAGTGGGAGATCGCACCTATACCTTTGGTGGCATAGGCTTCGACTTCTACTACAGCGGAGAATTGGCCGACGTATTCCCCTTCCAACGTGAACGCTTCGCCTCCTCCCGCCGTGCCTTGACAGACGACGACGTGGAACGCATCCAGCAGAACATGAGCGACTGTGCCCGTCCCGAACGGGGGCTCGAATACCGAAAAGACTCGTCGAACCAGTCGACAAAATACCCCATCACAGAGGTTGAAAAACCCGATCCCTTCGGCATCGACCACGAGAAAACGCCTTCGATGGAACACACGGCACAATAAGGGATACCTGCAACAAAGTGGCAAGTGCGAGAATCAATGCCGACGAATCGAACTGAATGGATTTTTCAATTTTTCAATCAGTTGCATTTTTTTGTTTTTAAGAAAAAAATTGTATATTTGCACTTGTAAAAGAAGCGTATAATCCTTTTAAAAAATTGGATATGAGAGTTTTAAAAAAAATGATGATGGCCATGTTCGCCCTTTCGGTTATCAGCATGGTTATCTCCTGCGGAAGTCGTAGTGACTCTGACGAAAACAAGAGCAGCAAGGCCACTTCCGAAGTCTCCGAAGACGTTCAAATGTCACGTCAAACTCTTCTCCTGGCTATGGACGAGATAAAAAAGAGCCTGCCAATACCTGTGGGCATGCTCGGTGAGATGACAAGATTTGACATCGAAGGCAACAATATGGTAATGGAGCTTACAGTGAACGAGACTGCTGTCAACATCGATGCGTTGAAGAGCAATCCCGAGTTGATGCACGAACTTGTGGTTTCAACGGCGACCAATTCGTCCAACCCTTCATTAGATTTGTTTCTCGACCTAATCGATAAGGCCGATATGGGACTGGAGCTTGTCTATGTAGGTAAATCCTCAGGGAATAGTGTTTCATCTGTTCTGACGAGCGATGAGATTAAAAACCGCAATGTAATCCAGCGAGACCCTCAAGAACTCCTCGCCAAGCAGATTGAAGTGACGAACCTTCAGATGCCCATGGATTTGGGTTACGGCATGGTGATGGTGAAATTTCAGCGTGAAGGAGATTATATCGTCACCTACTGCGAATGTGATGAGTCCATGATTTCTATCGATGCCCTAAAAGAAAATGTTGCTGCGATGAAAACCAGCCTCAAATCGACGATGACTTCGGATGCGGCGGATCCCTCCGTCAGCGAACTGGTGCGTATTTGCAAAGATGCCGGAGTGGGCATTAAATACAAATATATAGGTAAATCGAGCGGCAAGAGTGTGACTGTAGGTTTGAGTGCAGATGAACTTGAATAAGACCCTTTTTTTATTCATCAAAATTATAAACAATATGAAAGCAATTAAAAAAATGATGATGGCCATGTTCGTGATGGCCTGCATGGGTCTGACCGTCGCCTGCGACAAGGACAACGACGATGGCGGCAATGGCAACGACAACAACTACAGCACCCTCATTCAGGGCACCTGGCAGATCGACCACGCCACCTCCAACGGTCAGAACATCACACCCTATGTGGCTCGCATCCAACTCACCTTCAACGCCAACGGCAGCGGTCTGATGAACGATGGCGGCCAGACCGAGAACAACGGATTCAACTGGGCCATCAGCGGCAATGTCATCACCATCACCACGACTCACGGTGGCGTTCAGATGGACTTCAACATCACCAACATCACCTCCACGGAATGCACCTTCACGGGTGCCCGTATGGAATTGGACGGACAGTTCCTCGAAAACATCGAAATCCACATGGTGAAAGTCAATGGCGGCGGTGGCGACAACCCCGACCCCGGCAACAACTACAGCACCCTTATCCTCGGCAACTGGCAGATCACCACTGCCATGCTCGACGGTCAGGACCTCGCTGGCCAGATGGGCTCCCTCATCCTCAGCTTCTATGCCGACGGCACCGGCCTCATCAACCACAACGGTGAGACCGAGAACAACGACTTCGGCTGGAGCATCAGCGGCAACACCATCACCATCACCCCCCGTGGCGGCTCCTACCAGTACACCATCACCTCCCTCAACGAGACCACCTGCACATTCACGGGCAACGTCTTCCCCGTCACCGGCCAGCAGGGCAACGTCAGCATCACCATGACCAAGGTGGGCGACAACCCTGGCCCCGTCACCGGCTCGCTCGAAGGAACCATGTGGAACTACCATCTCGACACAACCATAACCGAGAGTGAAGCTGGGATGACAGTAACTTCTGAAATCAGCATCAACTTGAAACTCGAATTCACCACCACCACTTCCGGTACTGCCCAAGAAAGCATGTCGTATACCACTTATTTCAATGGAGTCCTTGTGCCTGAATACAGCGGGAGCGATAATAATGACGGCCCTTTCACCTACACTTATGACGAGAGCACCCACACCGGCGTTATCACTGTCACAGCGACTGATCCGGATACCGGCGAGACAGAGACTACCACCATGAACTTCACCTACAACCCCAGCGACAACACTATTATTGTCGTGAACACCGACTACGACCCCGAAGAGGATATGATGCCACAGACCATGGTCTTCCAGCGTATCAGATAAAGAGCCTCTATTTCAACAATAAAAATCGTCCGCTTGGCTTTCACTCAGCGGACGATTTTTGTTATCGCCTCATTCTTAATCACTTCGACCTCTGTTTAACCATTGTTTAACCATTGTTTAACCATTTTAATGGGAGAACAATGGTAGAACAGAGGTGAAACAATGGAAGTTATGCTAGCACTTCCTTGATGTCGATGCCGAGCATCTGCATCTTCTGTCTGATGAGCGGGAGCTCCTCTTCGAGGAACTCCCGCCGCTGTTCGGCGAGAATCTTCTGCTTGGCATCAGGGCTGACGAAGTAGCCTACGCCGCGGCGGTTGTAGATGATCTCTTCGCCCTGGAGGTGTTCGAAGGTGCGCATGACGGTGTTTGGATTTACGCCCATGGCTTCCGCCACGTCGCGCACCGACGGCACTCGATCTTCCTCCTTGAGCTCGGCGGCTAGGATCTGTTCCATCAGCCGGTCGGCTATCTGCAGGTATATCGGTTTCTGTTTTCTGAATTCCATAATAATAATGTGTTAATGCGTTAATTCGTTAATATGTTAGTGGTTTGTGCAAACTTGATTCACACATTCACACATT
>JAEEGL016120245.1_pt1 | contig 31588 bp, 26 predicted proteins | sample 9134231 | NCBI WGS metagenome assembly JAEEGL01 (sample SAMN16246548, study PRJNA631951) | gut metagenome | biome: gut microbiome; feature: rumen; material: fiber-attached | host: Bos | place: Iran: Karaj | collected 2018-10 | reverse complement strand
GAGAAGTTTGTGCAGTCGATGTCGCGGAAAGGCAACTGCTGGGACAACGCACCGCAGGAAAGTTTCTTCGGGCACATGAAAGACGAAATAGCAACAATCATAAAGAGTTGTAAAACTTATGAGGAGGTAGAAAAAATATTAAAAGACTGGATAGAATACTACAACAACGAAAGGTACCAATGGGATTTGCTAAAACTATCCCCGAAAGAGTATTATGAATACCGACTGTCTGGGATTTACCCAATACAGAATAGGCGAAAATACTCCAAAGGGTATAAGGAGAACTTAGGCGACAATGACTCTATGGAAGAATAAAAAATAGGACGAGGATATGAAGCAGAGTCTCTCAAATGTCGTACTAGATACCATGGGAAAGGCGGCTACCCCTCAGGGGAATGTGTCTACCAAATGGGGTACAGTTCAATTTCCATTACTTGAGGAGGAGAGGTCCGCTTAGCCGGGGCTGGCCGCCCCGGCACTAGGGCTCGGTAGCTATTTATGAAAAGCATGTAAATTCAGATAGATAACCTCCTCGCTCCATGGGAGAGGGGGTGGCGCGCTAGCGCCGGGGGAGAGGTCCGAGCTGGCAGCAATTTTCACAAAAATTCAATAAGTTATGAGGTGAGGTCCGAGTGGGCGCCGCAGGCAAAGGCGGTTTTTCGCTCTTCCAACAGCTTTTGCAATTCGCTTCCAGGAATATTAAGACGCTATCGCTCTTTTATGCAGCGCACCGAGTAAGCGGGGGAAAGAGCATCATTGGTTCCGCTATAATATTCCTGTATACTCACTTCCGGATTGCTGCCGCTAAAAGAAATATTGAGTAGCGGGCCTTTGCTGCTATTAAACTCGGTAGTAGAAGTTTGCCCGCAAAAGTAGGCCACCTGGCCAAATAAGAGAAATGAATTAGCTTGCGGAAGTTTGGCGCCGGCGGGCAGGGCGGCAAAAGCAAATTCGTTGCCGTTTTGACCGGTGCCTGCGGCTTCCGGCCAGGCTTCCTTTTTGATGAGAGCGAAAAAGAGAGAATCGCTCAGGCGGTGAGATTCGACATAATAGAGCAGTTTTTCAAAATCTTCCAGGCTGGGCAGGCGCCAGCCGGCGGGGCAGGTAACTTTTTCGCAATGGTAAAGATAGCCGTATTCTTTATCGTTATCCGGTGAGCCGTTGGCCGAATAATGTTTATCTTCGGCATAAGCCAGATTCTCGGCCATCCAGGTATCTTCGCCTATTGTCGTCATTTTATATGAAGTGCCGTCGCGTTCATCAATAAAAGAGCCGATGATGGGAGCCACATATTCTTCATGCGGAATTTGCCCTTCGGTTTCGGCGTCGCTCTGGCTGTCCAGCGGGGCGGGGCCGGCAATGCAGCGCACGGGATGAGCTTTGCCGGTATAGTCAAAATCCACTTTAATATCCATGGTGCCTTCCCCTTTGGTTAGCAACAGGCCATAGGCGGTATTGGCTTCCGCTCGCGTGGCCGACCAGAAGAAAACGGCCGACCCGAAATGGCTATAAGTTGCGTTGGTAGCCAGGTATTCGCCGGCGGGGTAAGCGCCAAAGCCAAAATCGTGCAAAAAGTCGGAAGACCAGGCGGCAGGTACCGCCAGACCGCCCAGCATGTCGGAACAATGCTGTTTATCCAAAGTGTCCAGCAAAGCGGCAAAATCTTTTTGCGTCGGCAGGTGCCAGCCGGGCGGGCAGAAATCCTGGGAGACAGCTGTTTCAAAGTCGTAAAGCAGGCCGTAAGCGGCATCGTTTTGGGCGTCATTATTGGCATGGTAATAGGTGCCACTCTTACGGCGATAACTTTCGGCCATCCATGTTTCTTCGCCGATGACAATGGTTTTATATATATTACCGTCCTGGTCGCGCACTTCACCAAAAGTCTGAGTGCAGTCTGATTGACAATAATATTCACAGGTTTCCTTTGGCTCCTCATGGCTTTTGCAGGCGCTTAACAGCATGAGAGAGCAGGTAAGAGCAATTAGCAGGTTTTTAGGCATTGTTGATCCTTTCTTGGGGCGGCGACGCTCCGCCAAAACGGCGCGAATTTATCCGTTAGACGGCTTTTTTACAAGGGATATTGTGGCTAAAGGGTGATGTGGGTCATGATAGTGCCCATGATTGGCGTCTGCCGGCGGCCCGCATTTTGCGGAATAGGGAAATTATGGCCCGGCGCTAATGGATAAAAGCTTTTAGCCTTCTTTTGGGGCGCTTTTTTCCCGCTCGATGGCTTCTTTCATCTTTTGAATGCCGGTATCGTTGCCTAAATCCTCAATAGAGAGGTTGCCCTTGGCCACCTGGGTGATGACAGCGATAAAAGCATGACCCATCAATTCGGTTAAAGCCACCGAAGTAGTAGCGGCAATGGCGCCGCCGGCCACACTGCCGACACCGGGAATAAATTTTAAAAGGCTACTGACAATAGTCTTTCCGGCAAAAGTGGCCAGAGCCGGCCCGATAGTGGCGGCTACCAGGGCAGAAATAATTGATTTACTGACCGTCATCCCAAAAATGGCGGTAATTCCTACGATCATGCCCACCTGAGTGGGAATAAGGGCCGCCGCATCGGAAAAAGGCAGAGGAATGGCCCCGATAGCTCCCGCGCCGGCCGATATACTGTGCACCAGCGTGCGGGCTTTACTGCGTTTGGCCTCCAAATCATCTTCAAATTCTTTCCAGGCTTTTTCTTTTAATTCTTTATTGATTATCTGGCAGCCATTAAATATTATTTCATAACTTTCCGGTAATAATTTCAGTGACTTAGCCAGTAAAACATCTAAGCCGAAAGTCTCGACATTTTTTATGGGTGCCGCTCTCACCGGAATTATATCTTTTATAGCCATTCCAGATGTTCTGTTAATTTCCCATATACATTCTTTGAGCGTATCTTCCTCATTGGTTTCGTTGCATTGGGTCATTACCACTATAACGGGAATTTGTGTGGAGGCCGCCGCGTTGGTTAATTCTTTGATAAAATCTTCTTCTTCCGGTTGAAAACGTTTGCCGCCGCTATTGATGCAGTACCATATAAGATTTATAGCCCCCTGGAAACTGCCGGTATTTAAGGCATTAATGCGATTTTGCCTTATATAGTTGAGGATATCGTTTATTTGTTCCTTGGAGGCGCCTAATTCCAGGCCTTCGGTGTCATAAATGGAAAACGGCCGGTCTTTGGCGCGGTATCTCGTTATGCCACGGGTTACGGCGCCACCGGAGCCGGTTTTGGCCAAAGAAGCTCCAAACATGGCATTTAAAAGTGTACTTTTGCCAACGCCCGTTATACCGACGATCATTAAATTAAGGTTGGTGTCGCTCATGATATAACTCCGGGAAATAAAATGCTTATTTATTTAATTTGGTTTTTAGAATTTCTTTTAAGTATGGTAGGATCTTATTGGCTTCTTCCAGAATTTCCGGCGAAAGCTCATGGTTGTAAATCTTCTCTAAAACTATTTGATAAGCTTTGCCCATCGAAAGAGTCAGAGAGCTGGCAAAAGCCCCACTGATAAGCCCACCGACTAAAATGCCGACACCAGGTATTAGTTTGAGTAAACCGCCTACGACGCCGGCTCCGATGGCAGTAGCGAGTAGTGCCTCAACGATACCGACAATAACGCCTTTCTTTATTGAAAAACCGTAAGCATTGGTGATGGCGGTAATCATGGCGATTTCGGTCGGGGCCAGGATGAAAGCATCGGAAAAGGGAATAGGCGTAGCACCGACGGCTGCTGCGGCGGCGCTGGCGGCCAAGATGATTTTATTGGCACTTTCATGCGCTTTTTCAAAGGCTTCAAGGCGCATAGCCTCATTGATAACCTGCTTGGCCGCAAAGATATCTTTAACCGCTTCCGGCAGCAATTTATAAGAGTGCTGCACTAGTTCCTCAAGGCCCATTCTTTCGGCTATTACTTTGCCGCGTTTATTGACCTCTTCTTCTGCCCGCACCGGCAGAATTAAATTGATTTCGCAACCGGCATCATCCAGCTCTTTTTCAATTTGCTGATAGAATTCTTCGTTTTGGTCGGTTTCATCCCATTGCGTTAAAATAAGGATAATGGGCAATTTGACGCTGTTGGCCGCATCGGAAAGCGATTTTAATAAATTTATTTCGGTTTCTTCAATGCGATTACTGCGCGAATTGATGCAATACCACAATATGTGAATTAAGTCTTCTTTAAGCTTTAAATTCTCTGGCTCCTGTTCCAGTTTGGCTCTGTTTTCCAAAATGGTATCATGAATACTCATAATAACTTCTTTTTGCGAATCATCGTTTAATTCCAGCCCCTTAGTATCCCAGATTTTAATGGGATTGCCGGGGATATTATAGCAATTAATCTCCTGGGTAATCGGCTTTCCGGTGCCTGTGGTGGCCATCGCATCGCCTAAAATAGCATTAAGTAAGGTGCTCTTTCCCACTCCGGTTTTCCCGGCCACCATGATATTCAGGCTGTTTTGTGGAATAATATTGTCAATTTTATCGGCCATTTTTTCTGCGGCATCAATAAAGTTTTCCGCAGTTATTTTTCCTTTAAGCTCATCTTTAAAGGCAAACTTGTTGATGCGTTCAAATACGTCTTCGTACATGCTATTTCTCCTTATGGTTAACGTTTGTCACTATAACAAAACAGTTCCGCCTACTACTCTAATCGCCCACTCCGCCACCTGCTGTCAGAGTGAAAAAAATTCTGCTTCTAATGTAAAAATCCACCCGGCGCGGGCTGAAAAAATGAAAAAACTGCGCGATTTTCTTGAGAAAAGCCCCAAAAAACTCTTGACAACCGATTACAGATCGATCACTCTTGCTTGCTTGCTTGCTTGCTTGCTTGCTTGCTTGCTTGCTTGCTTGCGCCAAGTATTGCCATCAAGAGTCCCTCCGCCAAAACGCGAATGAAGCCAAGCTAGCATAGCGCCCCTAGCGGTGCAAGGGGAAAATGCAATAAATGGTGGCAATTTGGATTACTTAAGCTGGCGGTGAGAAAAAAGAGCGCTGCAAAGTGGCAGTGGGTTAGGGCTTATTTGCCGAGAGAACGCTGGATATTCTTTATAGCCACCGCCCGGCCGTTTTCTACCTGAATAAAAGCGCCGTTTAGCCAGCTGTTATCGGTGGCCACATCATGGGGCGTGGGCATTTGGGTGAGCATTCTTTTGATGGAAGTTTCCACCTTCATGCCGATGACCGAATCCATGGGCCCGGTCATGCCCAGATCGCTAAGATAGGCAGTGCCTTGGGGCAAAATCCGCGCATCGGCGGTTTGTACATGAGTGTGGCTGCCAACGACAGCCGAAACCTTCCCGTCAAAATACCAGCCGATAGCCACTTTTTCGCTCGTAGCTTCGGCGTGCACTTCAATGATTATGGCATCATGTGGGCCAAGCGCTTCCAGTTCGCGCTCAATGGCCCTAAAAGGGCAATCCAGATTTTTCATAAAAATGCGCCCTTCAACCAAAATCACCCCCAGGCTGCCCGCCGGGCCGCGTAAACTGTAGCGCCCGCGGCCGGGGGCATGGCCGGGATAATTGGCCGGGCGAATGATGGGCTCATTAGTGTCTAAAAAGGGCATTATCTCCTTTTTTTGCCACACATGGTTGCCGGTGGTGATAAGATCGCCATATTGCAATAATTCCTTGGTAATATCAGGAGTTATGCCAAAGCCCCCGGCCGCGTTTTCGCCATTTATGATGACAAAATCGGCTTTTAATTCATCTTTTAAAGCGGGGACCAAGGTGCGGATGCACTCGCGGCCCGGCTTGCCTACAACATCGCCAATATAGATAATATTCACTTTATGCGCTCTTTCATGGCGGCTAAGACCCGCCTGGGAGTATCGGCAAAGTGGCCGTTGGACATAGAGAGAAAGACATCGCCCTCTTTTAGAGCGGCGGCGGCCATGGGGGCTGCCTCCACATCTTTGGTGACAAGATGGGCTTTTTTGCCCCTAGCAGTGAGCTCTTTAACTATTTGCGCGCTATCAAGGCGCTCTTCAGCGGGAATAGTGGAGCGGAAGGGGGCACAGAGAAAGATTTCATCAGCCCCGGCTAGAGCATCTCTTAGCTCATTTTGCATCACTTTGCGGCAGCTGGTGGCTGAACGCGGCTCATAAGCAATGACGAGCCGCCGCCCCGGAAAGCGCTGGCGAATACCGGCCATAGTTACGCTAATGGCTGTAGGGTGATGGGCAAAATCATCAACCACAGTAACGCCGGCGGCCTCGCCAATGAGCTCCTGGCGGCGCACTACGCCGCTATATTTGGCCATAGCGGCGGCAATTTCTTTCGGAGCGAGGCCGCCTAAGTGGCAAGCGGCAAAAGAAGCGCAGATATTGGTGGCATTGTAGTCACCCCAGAGTGGCACGGTAACGCTTTGCGGCGCGGCCATGGTGGGGCCCAAAATGGAGAGAGTTAAGCCCTTTTCAGTGACTTTTGGCTCCAAAATGCGGTAATCGGCCTCTTGGCTCTCGCCGTAAATCAGCACTTTGCATGGCGCATTTTGGGCCAGGCGGCGAGCACGGGTGGCGCCTTCCCAAATAAGGAGATGGCCATTTGCCGGCATCTCGCTTATTAGAATATTAAAAGCGTTTTCCACCGCCGTTATATCTTTATAAATATCGGCATGGTCAAATTCCAAAGAGGTAATAACGGCTATATTGGGCAAATAATATTTAAATTTAGGCACCTTATCAAAGAAGGCCGTGTCGTATTCATCGCCCTCTATTATAAAGTGCTCGCCGCCGCCCACAGCGAAATTTTCGCTGTGGCCCACCATGGCCGCGCCCACCAGATATGACGGATCGCGCCCGGCATTTGCTATGGTCTGGGCGGTTAAGGCCGTGGTGGTGGATTTACCGTGCGTGCCGGTAATCACTATGGAATTTTTGCCGCGAATAAAGGTCTCACGCAGCATCATGGGCATGGAATAGTAAGTAAAGCCGCCCTCTATAGCCGCTATGGCTTCCGGGTTGGTGCGGCGGATGACATTGCCTATCACCACTACATCGGGCTTATGGGCGAGGTGCTCCGGGCTGTAGCCCTGAAAAACGGGGATGTCCCAGGCGGCCAATTGGTCGCTCATCGGCGGATAAATATTTTCATCGCTGCCGGTGACTTTATAGCCGGCTTTTTTCAGCATCCCGGCGAGTGAACCCATGCCCATGCCGGCAATACCCAATAAATGAGCGCATTTTTGTTCTTTCATTTTGTCCTCTAATTTTATTTACCAAAAGAGCGGCTGCCGGTATTGCTGCCGCCAAAAGCGGAAGATCCGGTGCCCGATCCGCCAAAAGCCGATGAGCCGGTTCTGGAGCCACCAAAAGCGCTGCTTCCCGTGTGGCTGCCACCAAAAGCGGCTGTGCCGGTAGGCCCGGCGCCGCTGCCCCGCCCAAAGGCGGCCGCGCCGCCGCGACTATTATTAAAGGCCGAAGAGCCGCTCTGGACAGCCCCGCCAAAGGCAGCGGCCCCGCGTACGGCGTTGTCATTACTGGAATGTACCAATTCCTCGGCGCTCTTAAAGAGCACTTCGTGTAGGCGCGGGCGCAATTTGTGATGCTTCTCTTTTTTGCCCTCCGGTGTGGGGTGGGGCACATTGCAGAGAAAAACATTAATAATATTCTTGGTATAATCTATCCAAAGCGAGCAGCCGGTAAAAGCTAGGTGCCCCACGCTTTGCAAAGAAATGCACTTGCCGGCCTGGGAATTCATGGGCGAGGGGGTGTCCCAGCTAAGAGCATAAGTGGTATCGCGCACTCTTTGGCTTTTGGTCCAAAAGCGCCTTAAAGTGCCGGAGTGCATAAAGGGGTGCTTGCTGTTATAACATTGCAAAAGAATACTGGCCAGCTGATAAACGGCATCCACTGTGCCAAAGAGGCCGGCATGACCGGCCACGCCGCCCATTGCCCAAGCGTTTTGGTCGTGTACTTCGCCCTGGAGGAGCTTACCGCGCCAGGCACAATTTTCGGTGGCCACAAAGCGGCGCACTTTGGCCATTTTGTCTTTCGGGGCCGTGAGATCGACAAAAAAGAGATCCTCGATGCCCAGCTTTTGATACATCTCGCGCTCGCAAAAAACATTTAGCGGCATGCCGCTGATTTCTTCCACAATAAAGCCCAAAATCATGAAGTTGAGATCGCTGTAAATAGCTACGGTGCCGGTGGGCTTTTCCGGCGTCTCCGTTGCCAGGAGGCCGCGAATAATCTCTTTGCCCTTTAAAGTGCCGGCCAGTTTTTGCGGCTTTAAACCGGGGCGCCCCGGCTTGCTGGGGGTGCCGGCTTCCATTTTGACCACCTCTTCATAAAAGGGCTTCCAGGCGGTGAGGCCACTGGTGTGGTCGAGGAGATGCTCGACTTTGATATTTCTCCACTGCGGTGCTTTAAAATCCTTTAAAATGCTGCCCACCGGCGAGGCAATATCCAGCCTGTTTTGCGAGCAGAGATACATAGCAGCCAAGCCCGTGGCCAGCGGTTTAGTGAGCGAAGCCAAATCAAAAACCGCATCAAAGCCGATTTTATTAAAGGGCGGCGGAAAAGTAGGGTGACCGTAAACCTGGCGATGATAAATGCGGTCTTGAAAAGAGGCAATTACCGCGCCGGCGCTAAAGAGTTTGTCGTAAATACCGCCATTTACCACGCGGTCGGCTTCGGGAATGGAAATAATCGGCAAATCATTGGCTTTTGGTTGGGCCATTTGCGCCTCCCTATTTGGCTGAAGCGGCAGTTAAATCTATAGTTACAGAGGTGACTTCATCGCGGTTAATAGCTATATTGGGCAGGCAGCCGTGGGCGCGTAAAAATTTTTGTTTATCCGAATCGGAAACTTCATACCCTCTGGCGTAAATAATGTAATTACTGGCTGCCGGAATGTTTTTATATTCTTTTTTTGATTCTCGGTCCTGATAAAAGACCATGGTGTTATAGTAAGCGACTTTAAAAAGCTTGTCATTGGGATCAACAGCTTCGGCATCGGTGAGCATGAGGCGTTCGCAAGTCAGTGGCTTGTTTTCTTTGTCCATGATGTTGTAAATCCAAAAATCCACCTGATCGATAGATTCGGCCAAAGAAGGGCTTAGAATAATTTCCGGAGCTAAAAGAGTTACTTCCTCCCCCTGGCCGCAGGAGGCTAAAAGAGAGCCTAAAACTAAAAAGAGGTATTTGCGCATAATTAACCTCATTCTTTTGTTCTTATAGTAAGTGATAATGAGCCTAAATTTTCAGTATTATTATCATTTGACCTGGTTGCTAGAATAACAGCGGTGGTAACGATGGCACCCACCAGCAATCCGCCGCCGAGACCCACTCCCAGGCCGATAGCCAGCTTTTTCTTGCGGGCCTTTTCTTTTTCGTCTTCCGGTGAGGGAGCTGCCACCAGCGGGTTAAAGGCTTGATCGTTATTTATTTGAGGAATAGCCGCCGGAGTGATGATGGTAATACTTTTGGGCGCCAGTTGCGAGCCGATTTTAAAAAGAGCACCGCTTTTGGTAACCACAGTGAGATAATATGAGAGAGTATTCTCCTTAGCCAAAACAGAACTATAGCTGGCCGGCACGGCGCAGATATAGCCGTTGGAATTTTGATTCATGGGAAAAGTATGTTCTTGGGGAATGCCATGTTCGCCATCCACCAAGATATGGAGCTCTACTTTTAAGTTGGTAATATTGGTTGTGAGCTCAAAAAAAGTGTCGGCGTCATTCAATACCACTACGCGGTCGCGCAGAGTAAAAGCCAGGATTTTTCCTGCCCGCTCCTTCTCGGTGGCAAAAAAGCGCCTTATTTTGGGCGAAACATTGTTCGGCGGTTGCCAGCCGGGGTTAATAGCCAGAATTTGCTGAAAATTGCGCTCGGCTTGCGGTGTATCGCCGAGAGCGGTGAAAATAGTGCCCTTTAAATAGTAGGCATTAATTTGTTTATCGGCTGTAAGAGTATCAATATTCACGCTGTCTAAAATACTCATGGCCTGTTCATAATCGGCGTTTAAGTAGGCATTTTGCGCTGCTTGCAAGGCATCGGTATTTTCGTCAGCCAAAAGCGCCGGTGGAGAAAAGAGGCCATATACAAGAAATAAAGCAATTAAATATATTTTACTATTATTAATCATGAGTTAGTCCACCCAAGTAAAAAAGCGTTCTTTGTGTAATCCGGGCCCTTTTGACCACCAGATGAACATGGATTTGCCCACCAGGTTTTCCATGGGTACAAGACCCCATTCGCGACTGTCGGAAGAGTTATCGCGATTGTCGCCCATCACAAAGATATGCCCATCAGGAATAGTGTGTTTTGCATAATCACTGCGCATACGCAGCGGATCTTGAATAACGGTATAAACGGCCTCGTCATTGCGTTCTTCAAAAGAGCTATATTGGTTTTCGTACCATTTTTCGCCCAAAAGATCCCAATATTTAGCGCTACCTATATTGCGTCTTGGGAGTGCTTTGCCGTTGACGTAAACAAAATCATTCTTTACTTCAACGGTGTCGCCGGGAAGTGCTATTACCCGCTTTACAAAATTGTCACTCGGATTATGCGGGTAAACAAAAACGGCTACATCGCCGCGTTTAGGCTCGCCGATTTTAAAAAGACTATGGTTGAAAAATGGAATGCGCACATTGTAAACCAGCTTATTTACAAATATTTTATCGCCAACATAGAGAGTGGGAATCATCGAGCCGGAGGGAATCTCAAAAGCTTCTAATATAAAACCGCGCAAAAGGAGGGCCAGGAGTACGGCTATGGCAATGGGATCGAAAATATCGCGCCAAGCGGCTTTCTTTTGCGCCGAAAGGTGTTTATCACTTAGTTTGGTGAGCTCTTCGCCGGCCACGCGAATACGGTTAAGTTCATGAGCTTTTAGTGCCGCTTGTAACTCTTCTTGCTTTTGATTTATACTGGCTTTTGTTTCTTTGGAGAGCGACTTTTCGGCCTTGGCAAAGAGCTTTTTGCTCTCTTTGAGAGCGGCGGCACCATCTTTCATGGCTAGGGCTAACTTTTCGCCATAAATGAGGCGGTCGATAAAGCCTTCGCTGAGATAGTAACAAATAATACCGCTGATAATCGAAAGAGCGCAATAAAACCGGCCGGTATCATCGAGAAAGAAAAGAAGGCCAACTCCAATGATAACCGATGAGGCCAGTATCGCCCAGCGGACTTTAAAAGAAGCGGTCATAGGCTGGCTGTCCAAGATCCCCGCAAAGCAGGGGGATTAGCGGTCAGCGTCATCTATTGTGAGCTGTCCCGGCAGTGATTGGCGATTTTTTTCCAAGACCATATCAATACCCTGGCGGATATATTCGGCCACAGGCACTTTGGTGCGTTGGTGCAAAGTTTTTAAAAGTTCACTTTGCTCTTTAGTTATATAGACAGTAGTTGAAATTTTTTTCTGGTTGGAACTCACTTCGTTCATACCTTTTGACTCCACTGTAGCGCCCTTAACGGTAGCCGTACAATGCTGAAAATAGTTAATAAAGCAATTATAAAAAACCTAAAATCACGATGTTTTAAAGATAAACGGATAATTGACTTCGACGATACCACCGCCTTTGGGCTCCGGGAACTTCCAAGTCTTGATTTTGGCTACCATGCACTGTTCAACCGATTTTACAGCCATATCGCTTTGCGAAACAGTGGCCATGACCACATTGCCCTGGCCGTTGATAACCCACTGAATAGCCACACGGCCTTCCAGGTTTTTGTTGGTTGCGAGCCCTTGCTCGTAGCAGAAACGAATCTGGTTGCGGTTTTTATGAATGACCTTCTTAATATCGGCTTTGGTGAGACCGCCGGTAATGGAAGGCTCTGTGTTGAATTCAACTTTAACTTCGACCTTTTTCTTTTGGCCGACATTGTAATTAGCGCCTTTGCCGCCACCGCCCAAGAGACCGATGCCGCCAATGCCGCGCGAGGTACCGACACCGCCGCCGGTCATGGGGCCGGAGCCGCGGATACCGAGACCGGCAAGACCAGCCGAAGCTGAGCCGGAACCCATAGTACCGATTACGTTGGAGAGGGTACCGGAGAGGCTACCACCGCCACCACCGCCCAAAAGGCTACCGCCGTCATCATCGGAGGAGAAGAGCTGATCGAGCGCTTTTTTAACATTAGCTTGGTTCTTTTGCTGCTTTTCCTGCTTGGTGACAGTTTTGGTAACAACCTTTTCTTTGGGCTGCTCTTTCTTTTCTTCTTTCTTCTTCTGTAGTTCTTCCTGCTCTTTTTTGGCCTTTTCTTGCATCTTCTTCAAAAGATCTTCGGCGCTCTTGTTCTCTTGCGGCGGGGCAACGATGAGGGCGGCGAAACGGTCAGGCTCGGTAAAGAGGTTTTCTTTTAAATCCTGAACGTCGAAGGGATAAACATAGGCCATGATAATAAAAGCCAAATGCAGGCAGAAACTCATGGAGACCAAGTTGATAAAGTTGACATCGAGGCCGGAAAAAGGCGAGCTCTTAAGCGCTTTAGGCGGCGAAACAAAGCGGAAAGCAAAGGTCATGCCGGCATAGTGGATGATACCTTTGGTCTCCGGAGTTAGCGGCAATTGATAAGAATCGTCAAGGTCATCATCTTTTCTGACTTTGGTGCTCTTTTTGAGGTCTTCCAATTTGCGAGAGACGCCGTCACCGTAATCAAATTCACCCTCCATAGAGTTATGGAAGGTGAGAATATATTGCTCATCCATGTAACGGATGATAGGGAAGTTGGCTTTATTGGGCAATTGTTCGGCGGTGACGAAAATATCGACATGGCCTTTGGCTTCGCCGATGGAAATTTTTGGCACTTTGTTATAGTGGCGGATATCCAGGAGAATTTGTCCCCAATAGACGCGCATTTCCAGATTCATGTTATCAGGAGTCATGCGGTCTTCCGGCGGCAGGGCCGGGTGGGCCTTTTGCTCGATAGCCGCTTTGCCCAGTTTGGAAGTGGAAATGCGCTGCTGGGTTAGATTATTGTCATCATTTTGCTCTTCGCCGCTATCAAAACGCAATACTTCGGCAGATGAAGAGATTTCCGGAGCAGGCACCGGTTTGGGCATTTGCATGGCTACCGGTTGCTGCGGCTGCTGAACAAAGGGCGTGGCAACTGCGGCCATTTGCGGCCCTGCTGCTATTTTGCCCGGCATTCCCGGCATTGGAGCCGCCATCTGGCCGGGCATGGCCTGGGGCTGATTTCCGGCTACAGCACTGGGGCGCGAACCGATGTATATTACCATCTTGGTATCACCCAAGACGATGGTATCACCGCTGTTCAGCTTGGCTTTATTCACTTTGTTGCCGTTTACAAGAGTGCCGATGCTGCTACCCAAATCCTGAATGGAAACGCTGTCGGCTGTGGCGCCGGCCTCAATAATGGTATGGATACGGGCAACCTTGGGATCCTCAAGGCGCAAATGTGCAGAAGAGAGACGGCCGATTTTGATGGTTTCGCGGTCAAACTCTTTGACCTCTTTAACCGTCTCTCCGCTATACACTTCCAAATAAATTTGGATGGCCATTTCTAACTTACCTTTCCAGATAAAATTTTAAAAAACAATAATAATAAAGAATTATAGCTTCCTCACCGATTGCAGAATCTCGGTTTTGAAATTAGTGCGAATTTTGATGAGGCTTTGGTATTTCCGGCTTTTCATAGCATCGAGGTAATCGCCGTCGGGGCGGTTTAAATCGCCCTCAATGGTGTCATCATCAAAGTTTATGACGGTTTTTTTGGCATATTGTTGAGCCGAAGCTGTTGAAAGCGGTAAGGCTAATATAGCAGCGGCCAAAGTAAACGCCACAATCTTCCTGGTAAATCTAAATTTCATGTCTAATCTCCTCTCGAGACGAGCCACAATAATTAACCAATATACTAATTATCCTGAAAGGACAATTGAAAAAAGCTCAGTCTTTAACTTTTCCTCAGGCGCAGGTGACAGCTTTTTGCCAGGAGCGTAATTTATCGCTCACCCACTGCCTTGTCGCTTGCGGCTCAAAGCGCCGTTCTTCGTGCCAGGTATTGGCCACTTGTTCCAGAGAATCATAAAAGCCCACGGCCAGGCCGGCCAAAACGGCGGCCCCCAGAGCAGTGGTTTCAATAATTTGCGGGCGTGATACCGGCACTTGCAAAATATCGGCTTGCAGTTGCATCAAGAGATTGTTGGCCGAAGCGCCGCCGTCAACGCGGATAATATTCAGTGCTTCGGAAGCATCCATAGCCATGGCGCTGATTAAGTCGTGATTTTGCAAAGCGAGCCCTTCGAGAGCGGCCCGCGCTATGTGGGCCGCGGTGGTGCCTCTGGTGATGCCGGTAATAATACCGCGCGCTTCCGGGCGCCAATACGGCGCGCCCAGGCCGGAGAGCGAAGGCACTACCACCACGCCTTCGGAATCTGCAACCGAGGCGGCCAGAGCTTCTATTTCCGGAGCGCTGTTTATTACTTTTAGTCCATCGCGCAGCCATTGTACCATGGCGCCGGCGATAAAAGCGCTGCCCTCCAGGGCGTAAGTGACATCATCACCGATTTTCCAGCCGATAGTAGTGAGCAGGCCATGACTTGAGGCCACAGCTTTTTTGCCGGTGTTCATCAGAATAAAACTTCCGGTGCCGTAAGTGGCTTTTACCATGCCGGCTTTAAAACAGGCTTGGCCGAATAAGGCTGCCTGCTGATCGCCGGCAATGCCGGAGATGGGAATACCGTCCGGGAGACAGGAGAGCCCTTTGGTGTAGCCATAGATCTCGCTGGAGCTTTTAACTTCCGGCAGGGTTTCGCTTTCGGCGCCCACCAGATCCACCAGCTCCGGATCCCAAGATAATTTGTTTATATCAAACATCAGGGTGCGCGAGGCGTTGGTGACATCGGTTATATGCACCGCGCCGCCGCTTAAGCGGTAGAGCAGGAAGGTATCTATGGTGCCAAAGCAGAGTTTGCCGCGGCGGGCCAGGTCGCGGGCTCCGGGAATATTATCCAAAAGCCAGCCCAGTTTGGTGCCGCTGAAATAAGGGTCCAAAACCAGGCCTGTTCTCGTGCTGAAGAGATTTTCGCAGCCTCTGGCCATAAGATCGCGGCATATAGAGGCCGTGCGCCGACATTGCCAGACAATGGCGTTATAGAGCGGTTTGCCGCTGTCGCGGTGCCAGAGACCGGTGGTTTCTCTCTGATTGGTGATGCCGATAGCCGCTATTTGTTCGCCGGAAATGCCGGTTTTTTGCAAAACTTTTTCCATGGCTGCGCAGGTAGCTTGCCAGATTTCTTCCAAATTGTGTTCCACCCAGCCCGGTTTGGGATAATACTGCGGAAACTCAATGCTCACTTTGCCGCATAGTTCCATAGCCGCATTAACCAGAATAACGGTAGTGGTGGTGGTACCCTGGTCGATGGCCAGAATATAATCAGCCATAATAACTCCTAGTATTCGAGACTATTTTTCAGGGCTTCAAAAGCGGCGCGGTTTAGGCCAAAGCGGGCCAGCCGTTTGTAATCGTAGTAATCGAGATCTTCATGTTGTTGGAAACCGAGCTGCCCCAGACTAAATTCCAAATCTTCCACATCTTCATGGAAGGGATAAAGGCGAATTTCGGTCTCTTTTGGCTCCAGTTTGCTGAAGTAAAAATCAAGAAACGGAGCGGCGGCTATAATGGAATTACCCATAATTTCGGCTTTTGTTTCAATATCGTTGTAATCGGGCAGCATTAAAAAATGCAAATAAGGTGAACCGTAGCAGCCCATGTAGAGCATATAGCCGACTTCTTCCTCTTCTTCGTTAAAAATTTTCCATATTTTTACCTGGTTTTTGCGGTAGTGCGATTCCAGCAGATTGGTAATGATACTCAAAATGTCTTCCAGCCGTTCTTCGTCGCTGTAGGGCTCACCGTTTTCCGGGTTAACACCATTCTGAAGCATGGCTAACTGCTCATCATTACTGGTGAAACTGCGAGCTACCCAGTCACCGTGCTGGATGCCTTCATCATCGGCCAGTTTGGCAATGCTTAGAAGTTCATCTTCATCATCAGGGGTTATTTCTGCCAGGGTGATGTTTTCATATTGCATTTTTGTTAGATCCATGTCTTCCCTCCGGTATAGCGCAGGTGCTATGAATTTCTAGCGACTAATGACGCTGACGTCAATAGGCAGGTTCAATTATGATGAAAGATATATTGGTTAAAACGCTTTTTTCTCTCTTTTTGTGTGCTATAATAGGCAGTTGTGCCGAGCCTGATTATTGTGTAATACCTGCCGACAGCAGCCCGCTTGCTCCTCATATCGAGAGTGTCAATCAGCTTGCAGGTGAGCAAAAAGCCGAGTTTGAGGGCTTAAGTTCCAGCGGTGATGACCCCTGGCTGGTTATCATGAATTTGGCCTTTTCCGATAGTAACGGTGACCTTGCCAATGGTAAGCTGGCTATTTTTTTAGAAAAGAAAGAAGTTAACCGCCTTAATATGAATGAGCTTTTTAAAGAGCGCGCTCTTGATGCCGGGGCTACTTCCGGCGAGGTGCCTATTCTTTTACGCATTGTGCCCAGCGGGGAAATTGTTGATGGGGCGCTGATGCGGGTGGGATTAGCACTGATAGACGAGGCCGGCTTGGTCTCCAACTGCAGTAGTTTAAATATTATCATTAACAAGGAAAGCATGTAAGAAAAGGTAAAAGGCAATGAACGAACCGGACTCCCAAAAACGGGGCCAGAGGCTGGTAAAACTTATTTGGGCTGCTAATGGACTTTTGGTGTTGCTAATAATTCTTGGCCTCTTTTTATGGCCGGCGGCGCGCAGCCCGGATGCTGAAGCCGGAAAAAACGCCGAACAGGTTATAGCAGCCCAGGATACAGCAAGCGAGCCTAATGAAGCACCTAAACAACCTGATGCTCCCTTGACTCCTGTCGATGAGCAAAAACTGGAAAAACCAGGAGCGGCTCTGGTTATGGTAGTGGTTGGCCTGGGAAACAACAAGAATGAGGCCGATTGGCTAAAAAAAGTGGATTATCCGCTGGCTTTAAGTCTTGTGCCCATGCGCTCCGGGAGTGCCGGCCTGGCGGCTATGGCCAAAAAACGCGGCTGGGTGACTATGGCCCATATTCCCATGGAACCGCTGGATAGCAATGAGATTGATCATCAGGCCTGTCTCATTAGCGATATGAAACGCGATGAATTAAGGACAGAGCTTAATAAAATGCTAAACTCTCTGCCGGAAGTTTACGGCGTGAGTAATCATCAAGGCGCTAAACTTACGGCCCGGCCCAAAATAATGGAAGCTTTTAGCGAAATATGTGCTGAAAAGCAGCTCTTTATTTTAGACAATAAAAACAGCGGCAGCAGCTATTTGTACAAAAAAGGGCTCGCGGCCGGGGTGCCGGTGGCCCGCCGTGACATATATCTGGATGGCGATGGCACCAGGGGTGATGAAGCCTCATTAAAAGCCCAGCTTAATTATGCTCATAAAATGGCTTTGCGCGAAGAACGGCCGGTGGTGGTGGTGGCTCACGCTTATGAAGCGACTTTAAAGTTTTTGCCGCAAGCTGCGGAGACAATTGATTTAACGCTAACGCCGATTATTAGTATAAGTGACTTATTTATTTGATAAAATTTAAAATAATGGGATGAAAATTCTGAGCACGTCGGAGTTTACTTGCCAAAGCTGAAGCCGCCGTCCTGACCTAATACCCAAGTACCTTCGTAATGGGGCAAATCTGTATTATGGGCCTGGCTCACGCCCACACCGATACCGACAGCCGCGCCAACGATAACAGCGCCGGTGATAGTCCAAAACCACCATGTTTTGTACCATTTGGTCTTCTCTTTTTCTACTTTGGTGGTGGCGGTCATGCCTCCGCCAACGGCTCCGGCCGGAACAACTAAGAGAGCGGCATTATCGCTACTGGCATCACCCTGAGCGGATGGAGCTTCCGGGGAGGGGGGCGGAGGAGCAGTCGGCGAAATCGCCTTTGCGCCGTTATCTACCGGTTCGAGATCCAGAGGCTCCAGAGAAAGAGGATCATCTTCGGCACCGCCGGGCGGTGTGGCAACCGGCTCCAGTGCCAGCGGATCTTCACCGGGGATTTCCAGCGGCAAATCAAGGGGCAGGGCCAAAAGCGGGTCTTCATCTTTATCGGTAGCGAGCTTGTCTTGTTCCAAAGTGGCCGAGATTGGTATCTTTTCGCCAAGCTTGGTGATTTTTAACTGTTTTTTAAAAGGCAAATAACCTTTTAATTTAAATTCAATATTGTATGTGCCGGTTTTGAGCTCAACTTTAGTAGGAGTGGTGCCGCGCTCTTTGCCATCAATATAAACAGTGGCTTTGGCGGGCATAGAAGCCAGATTGACAATAGAGGCCACCGGGAGGAGGTCAACTTTTAAGCGGGTGCCTTTACCAGCATTAATTTGGACTTCGTTGGAATAATCCAAAAAGCCCATGTTTTTAACTTCTATTTTATGCTTTCCGGCCGTGAGCGAAGTGGGTTTAAAAGGAATAGTACCATATTCCTTGCCGTCAATGAAGACGGTGGCGCCAGTTGATGTTGATTCTATAATGAGCGAACCTTTGGCGCTACTTGCTGGCTTTGCGGCTGATTTTCCTGCCGGTTTGGCAGCCGGCTTAGCGGCCATAGCCTCAAAAGCAAAGAGTGACAGCGCGCAAAAAGAGAAGATGGCCATACTTATGGAGTGCCGGATTTTCTGTTTTGAAAATATAAGCATAAAATGCCTCCTTTCCACAGAAAGCACCTCATGCTACCAGATGCCGAGAGAAAAAACAATTCTCTATTGATAAAGATAAAGCGCATTATTAAAGTAAGGGCGAGGTGGCGCTTATGCCTATGTAAGGCCCGGGCCATGCTGCGAGGTAAAAAAATGGAGAAAATGAAAGAAAAAATTGGTTTTTTGTGCGGTCTTTTGAGCCTTACTCTTTTGCCGGCCTGCGTTACTTCCGGCGCCGAAATAGATTTGGCCAAAAATCCGCTTTCCACGCAAAATACTTTTGCGGAAAACCGTTTGCGCTTAGTGACTTTTAACCTGGATGGGCAAAAAAAAGATAAGAAAAATCGCCTGGACAGAGCAGTAGAGGAAATCAAATTTTTAAAAGGCGATATTATTGTTTTGCAAGATGTGACCGGCGGCTGGTCCAAAGGCGATCCTTCCAGGCCGGTGCTTGAGAGCCTGGCTTATCCGTTTCAAGCTTTTTATCTTTTTGAAGACAAAATGCCGATGGCCGAAAGTGGCATGATGGTGCTCTCCAAGTGGCCTATCGAGCGGGCCGAAGCCTATGTTTTTACTCACAACAGCGGCCAGAGACGTTCCGGCTTTATTATGTGTGATATAAAAGTTCCCATGGGGACGCTGACTTTCATTTTTGTGCAAATATCACTTGGGGAAAAGGCAGCGGTTATCGAGCAGCAAATTGAAGAATTAAGGCGTATTATGGATGACAAAATCGAGCCGGACGGCTTTCTGGTTATGGCCGGGAATTTCGATATCGACCCCGACGGTAGCTTGATGGACCGCCTGAAAGGTGCGGAAATGGCCGTGGCCGGCAGTGAAAAGGGATTACGTAAAAATCCTTCTTTTTCCGGCAATATTTTAACGCCTTGCAACCTTGGTGAGGGGCGGCGCAGCGATTATATTCTTTATCGCGCCTCCGATAACGATGAAGTACAGGGCCTTAAAGAGCTGGATAGTGGTGTTACTCAGCCGGAAATGCCCTATCCATCGAGCCATTGCCCGGTGTGGGCTGATTTGGCTATTCAATAAGCCTTTTCTTGGCGGGTATTTTAATGCGCGTGGTTATTACCGGTGGAGCCGGTTTTATAGGCAGTCACATTGCCGAATATTTTCAGGATAAGGCCGATGTTATCGTGCTGGATAATCTGCGGAGCGGCTCTTTGGCCAATTTGGCCGGTATAAAATGCCGCCTGATAAATGCTTCGATAACAAACCGTGAAGCTGTTTTTGCTGCTCTGGCCGGTGCCGATTATCTCTTTCATCTGGCCGCTCTTGCCAGTGTTCCGGAATCTCTTGCGCAGATTGCTGAGTGCAACGAAATAAATATTTTGGGCCTTTTAAATGTCCTTGATGCCGCGCGGACTCATGGCCTTAAAAAGGTTATTTTTTCTTCCTCCTCGGCCGTTTATGGTGACGTGCCCATTTTGCCGCAAGCGGAGGATATGCCAAAAACCCCACTTTCTCCCTATGCTATAACTAAGCTAACCGGTGAATATTATTTGGAAATGTACCGCAAATTGTATGATTTGCCCACTGTCTCCCTGCGCTATTTTAATGTCTTTGGCCCGCGCCAGAGCAGCCGGAGCACTTATGCGGCGGCTGTGCCGATTTTTGTGGAGAAAGCACTTAAAAACGAGCCGCTTTGTATCTATGGTGACGGCCGGCAAACTCGCGATTTTATATATGTAAAAGATGTAGTGGCTGCTAATGTTCTGGCTATGGAAAATGCCGTGATGAGCGGGGCGTATAATGTGGCCTCCGGAAGCGGCATTTCTATTGAGCAGCTGGCTAAAAAAATAATAACTTTAACCGCCTCTTTAGCTAAAATAGAGTATTTGCCGGCGCGTGCCGGTGATATTGCGGCTTCGGTGGCGGCTACTGATAAATTGCGAGCTTACGGCTTTAAATGCGAATATAGCCTGGATGAAGGGCTGAAAAAAATTATTGCGGCCAAACGGCAAGAGATCGATGCTTGAACAGGAACTAAGTGATCTTAAAAATGCTCTCCGCGAGAGGCTTAGTATTGTCTCCCTGATAGGGGAATATGTGCCGCTTAGCAAAAAGGGGCAGAATTATTTTGGGTGCTGTCCCTTTCATCATGAAAAAACGCCTTCTTTTTGTGTGAATGAGGAAAAACGTCTTTACCACTGCTTTGGTTGCGGTAAAGGCGGCGATGTTATCAGTTTCTACATGGATATTGAGGGCGCCTCTTTCATGGAGGCTATAAAAAACCTGGCTTCAAGAGCCGGTTTGGAGGTGCCTGGGGCGACCGCTCAATTGTCGCCGGCGGAGACAGCGCAAAAAAGGCGCGAAGAATTGGCGCGTGAACTCCTGGAAAAGGCCTGTGCTTTTTATAAAAATAATTTGCACGCCCCAAGCGGAGTCAGGACATTATCTTATTTGAAAGAGCGCCATATAAAATATAAAATTGTGGAGCAATTTGAGCTGGGTTATGCCGGTGATCGCCTCTCCCTGGTGCATGAATTGCCGCTTAATACGGCTGAGGCCAGAGAAGTGGCCTTGGAAATAGGCCTTTTGCAACAAAATGCCGAAGGAGAACTTTATAATCCCTGTGCCATGCGCCTTATGATTCCCATTCGCGATACTTTTGGCCACATGGTGGGTTTTGGCGCCAGAATAATCGGCTCAGGGCAGGGCGCCAAATATTTAAATTCCGCTCAATCTTTTATTTTTGACAAGGGTAGCACCTTATTTGCCTTTAATATGGCTAAAGCGGAAGTATTAAAGCGCAAGCAACTTCTTTTAGTCGAAGGATATATGGATGTTATGGCTGCTTTTCAGCTCGGTTTTCCGGCTGTAGCCGGCCTTTTGGGCACGGCATTAACCGAGCATCACGCCAAAAATATTGCCAAACTGAAATGCCAGGTGCTTTTGGGGCTAGATAGCGATGCTGCCGGGACTAAGGCTATGTTGCGTTCTGCCGAATTGCTTTTAAGACAGGGGATAAATGTCAGTGTGGTGCGCTGGCCGGCCAAAGATCCCGGCGAATTGCTGCACTCGCCGGCCCTTTTTACCAAAGCTCTTTCCGAAGCGCGTTATGTGGCAGCATATATTATTGATGCGGCGGCGGCTCTTCTGGATGGCTCGGTGGAAAAGGTGGTGGCGGCTGTTGAGCTCATAGAGCCGATTTTGGATGCTCTGCCTGCCGGTTTGCAAAAAGATTTATATGTGGCGATGGCGGCAGATGCACTCCACCTGGGTGAGGAGCAGCTTACGCAGGCGCTCAAAAAGAGCCGGGATAAGAGGCGGCGCCAGCCGTTAGAGAAGAGAGAGCAGCCGGGGACTTTGCATAGAAACGGAGCAGGTGCCGGTGGCGGACAACAATCTTTAAGTGCGCCAAAGGCTCCTTTAAAACCGGTGGTTAAACCGTTTAATCAGCTTGAAGTACGGATAGTTAAAGAAATAGTTGCGCGGAAGTCTCTTTGGTGCTACATAAGCGAAATCGTGCCGCAGCTAGGTGATGAACGGCTGGGGCAATTTCTAACCGCTGTAGCCAATAAAGATGCCTTGCCTTCTTTGGAAGAAGGCGAGCAACTATTGGGAGATGAGCGCCTAGCATATGATGTGATTTCCCTGGGAAAGAGTGAAGAAAGTAGTTCCTCAGCCGGTGATGTGCTGAATGATCTCAGACTTTCCTTGCAGGAACAGAATTTTAAGCGCGAGCTCGGAGAATTGCAGCAGGCTATTGTAGGGGCAGAAAAAGCCGGAGATAAAGCCCTTTTGGCGGAGCTTTTGCGGCAAAAGAAAGAATTGCGCACCCTTTTTCGGCGCGTTAAAGAGGCTAGGCGCAGTTAATTTTTGGCAAAATAATTGCTTACTTTTTAAGTATAGAGATACTAGTACGGCCGGGTGTGCCCGGTATGCTTTTTTGTTGGAGGCAGAATATGAAGGTATCAGGGAGCGCTGAAAACGCGGCTAAAACCATTACAGTAAGCGCTGATAAAGCAATCTTGATGTCGTTCAGGAGTACTGCTAAATCTCCTTTGTCTATAGATTTTGATGAATTAAAAAAGAAAGCGGCTTTTTTGCATATTTCTATAGAAAATTCTGAGGCTAAAAATACTCTGGAGCCGCCTAATGATTTGCTTCCCGAACGCGATGATCTGCCATTAGGCAGTGATCTGCTTCAGGAAGTAGCCGAGAGCCGGGCTTCTAAAGAGCCAGTGCCGCCTAAAAATGCGGAAAAGAGCGCAGATAAAGCGGGGGCGCCCGGTGAGCAGTTTGCCGGCTTATTGCCGGATTTATTGAGCGATTTACATGTGCCAGGTGGTGGTGGTAAAAAAGCTGCTACCCCAGCAAAAGCCGATAATAAAAAACATTTTAGCGAAAACGAAACCGAACAGCAGGCCCCGGGTGATGAAATTCTGCTAGGTCCGGATGATGACAGTGATTTGGATGGCGACCTAGACGGGATGATGGACGATGACCTCTTTGTTGACGAAGGCGGTGACGAAGATGCCCGTTTTGCCGCCGCAGCGCAAACTGGCAACACCTCTTCGCCGGCTATGGCTCCATCTCCGCTTATTGCTGCCGAGGCTTTTGAAGAAGCCCAGCAGCAGGATGATGACCTAGTTAGCAAAAGCAATGATCCCGTGCGGATGTATTTGCGCAAAATGGGCTCGGTAGCTCTCCTCTCCCGCGAGGGAGAGGTGGAAATTGCCAAGCGTATTGAAGAGGGTGAGCGCGAAGTACTTGATGTGGTCATCAACTCACAGCTGGCGATTGAAGAGATTTTGGCGATAACCGAGCAGCTAAAAGCCGGTACGGTCAAAGTGCGCGAAATTGTGCGCGATTTTGATGAAGATGAGGCCGATGAGCAGTTGCGCAGCGACAAAATTATTGCCCAAATCGAGGAAATACGGGTTTTAAATGAGGCCGTTAAAGTTTACATGGATGGCCTTAACAATTGCCCACCTAAGGAGAAGGCCAGCCGCTTGGCAGCTATAGAGCAAAATAAGCGCCAAATGACCTCAGTTTTGGTGAAAGTTAAGCTCTCTAAAAGACAATTTGACCGCATTATCAATAAGCTGAAAGGGGTGATTCATCGCCTTGATTTGGCCGATGCCGAGATTAGAAGCCAGAGCCAAAATCTCGGCTTAAATGAAAAAGAGGTGCGTAAAATGCTGACTACGGCCGGTGATGTGGCCGATTTACGCGCCAGCGCCGCTTTTCAAAAGCTCACAGCAGCCCAGCAACGGGTTATTGAGCAGCTCTTTATTAATTGCGAAAAGAGGCGGCGCAAAATTATGGCTGATACCAACGTGAGTATCGACCAATTGCGCCAGACTTTTCGCGGGATTACCGAAGGTGAGAATAAGGCCGAGCGGGCCAAGGCCGAGCTGGTGGAAGCCAACTTGCGCCTGGTGGTTTCCATTGCCAAAAAATATACCAATCGCGGTTTGCAGTTTTTGGACCTCATCCAAGAGGGCAATATCGGCCTGATGAAGGCGGTGGATAAATTTGAATATAGTCGTGGCTATAAATTTTCCACCTATGCTACTTGGTGGATTCGCCAGGCTATTACCAGAGCTATTGCCGACCAGGCGCGCACCATTCGTATTCCGGTGCATATGATTGAGACTATCAATAAGCTCATCAGAACCAGCCGCTATTTAGTGCAGGAACTGGGACGGGAACCGACGCCGGAAGAAATTGCCGATAAAATGGAATTGCCGGTTGATAAAGTGCGCAAAGTCTTGAAAATTGCCAAAGAGCCTATTTCTCTGGAAACGCCGATAGGTGAAGAAGAAGATAGCCATCTTGGTGATTTTATTGAAGATAAAGGCGTGGTTAATCCTTCGGAAGCTGTGATTTCCAGTAATTTGGCCGAGCAGACGCGCAAAGTGCTTGCCACTTTGACTCCGCGCGAGGAAAAAGTGCTTAGAATGCGCTTTGGCATTGGCGAAAAGAGCGATCACACTTTGGAAGAAGTGGGCCAGGATTTTGAAGTTACACGTGAACGTATCCGCCAGATTGAGGCCAAGGCTCTGCGCAAACTGCGTCATCCCAGCCGGGCCAAGCGTCTTAAATCATTTATAGATAATTAACGGATACTCTTTTGATAGATATCCATGCTCATCCCTTTTTGATTCCAGAAATAGCCGCTAGTGGCTCAAGTGGTGTAGCCGATTTTTTGGCTATGGCGGCTAAAGAGGACGTTGGGGCCGTTATTGCCGCTGCGACAGACATTGCGAGCAGCCGTCTCCTCCATGCCTGGGCCAAAGAATTACCGGCTTTATATGTGGCAATTGGAGTGCATCCTTGGTATCTGGGCAATGTACCTCCGGATTATATTGGCGAGTTAAGGGCACTTGCCAAAAATGGATCTAAAGTTGCGGCTATCGGCGAAATCGGCCTGGATGGCAATATAGAGCGGCCAATTGAAGAGCAGCTGCCCATCTTTTTGGCCCAGCTGGATTTGGCTAATGAGCTAGGTTTGCCGGCCATTATTCATGCGCGTAAAGCCGGGCAAAAAGTGCTGGACATTCTTTTGAGCCGGCCGCCGCAACCACTTGTGCTTCATAGCTTTTCCGGGAGCTTAGAACAGCTTGAGCCGCTTTTAAAGCGCGGAAGCGTTTATGTGAGTTTTTCCGGCTCGGTAACCCGGCCTGGAGCGCGTAGAATACGCACGCTGGCGGCCAAGTTGCCGCTTGAAAATATATTGCTGGAAACCGATAGCCCCTCTATTGGCATAGAAGGGCTTACTCCGGGCACTGTAGAGCCTAAGCACCTTAAATATGTCGCCCGGACTATAGCCGATATTCGCCAAATGACTTTGGCAGAAGTTGACGAGATTACCGAACAAAATACCCATAAATTATTTGGAAAAATATCATGACTACGGCACCTTGGCAGGAACGTTCGGAACTTTTACTTGGCAAAGAAGCGCTGGAAAAGCTGGCTGATACCAGCGTGGCGGTTATCGGCCTGGGCGGTGTGGGCGGTTATGCAGCCGAAGCTCTGGTGCGAGCCGGTATCGGGCGAATTATTCTCTGCGATGCCGATGTAATCAGTGAGAGCAATATCAACCGCCAGCTTTTGGCCAAAAGTACCAATATCGGCAAAGCCAAAGTTGCGCTGGCTGCTCAGCGGGCCAAGCAGATTAATCCGCACGCCGTTGTCTTGGGGCGCGAACTATTTTTTCATGAAGATACAGCTGAGGAAATTTTCGCCCTTGGGCCGGAGGTGGTGTTAGATGCCATTGACTCCTTAAATCCCAAGCTGGCTCTGATAACCAATGCTTTAACCCGCCATATTCCTTTGGTTACTGCTATGGGCGCGGCTCTTAGATATGACCCGACGCAAATTGCCATTGCTCCGCTTGATGAAGTGACAAATGACCGCCTCGGAGCCAAAATTCGCAAGGGCCTCCGGCATCGCGGCCTGGGAGCCCATTTGGCTGAAGTCCTGGCTGTTTATTCCAAAGAATTGCCCGATCTGAGTGGCATGGGTGAGCCCGATGAAAGCGAAGCGGCCACTACTCGCGGGCGGGTGCGGCGGCCTCTCGGCACTATTAGCCCGGTGCCGGCTGTCCTGGGGTTTACTGTAGCCTCGGCTGTTTTGGCTATAATATTGGCCGATTATAATCCGGCTTTTAGAAAGATGTTGCCGGCGGCTTATCGCAAAAAGTTGAAAACTATTCCCCAAAATAGCACCTAAATGCATTTTTTTAATGTTCATAAAGTGCAAATTGGGGTAACATCTGTGAGCATTTGCGCTTGGCGCAAAACTGAAGGAGATTGTTGATATGAGTATTCCATCTTTACCTAGCAAGCGGATTTATCTCTTAATGCCGCTCATTTGTGCCTCTTTCCTGCTCTCGTTGCCGGCTTGTAAACGCGCTGCGCCTGCCGAAAATGATGGCCCAAGCTGTGCCAAGCGCCACGCCCCGGATAATTGTGATGATGGTAAAGTCTATAGAAAAGGCGAATGTACCGTAGCCCGCTGTGATGCTGTGGAAGAAGCCGGCGGAAATTGTTGCCCCGGTATGTCGTGCCTTTCTAGTGGTGAATGTAAAATCCCGGCTTCGTCTATTCAAAAATGTACCGATAGTGCCGAGTGTCCCGAAGGACAGATGTGTTTAGATCGCCCCCTGGTGGCTACTGATAGCAAAACCTGCGGTTTTCCGCCCGTCTCCGCGAATGGCGGTTGCCCGGTCGGCAGCCAGTATTTTGCCGGGCGCTGTGTGCTTAGAGCTCCTTGTGACGGCTTTTGCGAAAGCGGCACTGTTTGCAATATAGAGACCAATTCTTGTGAACCGGTGCCTTATATACCGGCCGGCGGTTCGGGCAAAGATAGTTGCAATAAGAGCTGCGGTACCGGTGAACTATTGGTATATGAAGATCCTGATTCTATGATTTTTGACCACTGCTGTGAACTTCGCTGCCGCTGCGAAACCCTGCCGCCGCTTACTTATGGCGTCATCGGCCGTTTCGCCGATATTGCCCTTGGTAGTGACCATATTTTTGTTTCCAGTTATGACGATACTTACGGCGACCTGGTGCTGACTGTTTATGATCGCGCCGATGGGCACTTAATATCCACTAATTATATTGATGGTGTGCCGGAAAGCGGCAATTTGATTGGCAGCCCCACCGGTATTCGCCATGGTTTTGCCGAGCCCGGGCCTAATGTCGGCCAATATACTGCCATTGCTGTAAGAAATAATCTGCCGGCCATAGCCTATTATGATTTGGATAATCATGCTGTTAAATTTGCTCGCCTCGACAGTAATTCCGATTGGCATATAACGACAGTTGATAACGGCCAGCTTACAGCAGCTGCTAAGCCCGCCGATACCGGCCGCTACATTGATTTGCATATCGGCGAAGACGACCGTCCGCAATTAAGTTACATGATGGTTAGAGGCATGGTTGACGGCGCATCCGAAGAAGTAACCGGCTTGGTTTATGCCAAAGCGAAGAATGCCATGCCAGCCGCGAAGAGCGATTGGGACTTTTATCTCCTTGATGCCAAACCGCTTCCGGCCGAATCCTGCGGCGGTAGCTGCCCCGATAACCAATCTTGTGTAAAAATTGATGAGAGCACAGTTTGTCGCTCTATTATGAAAGATTGTGCCTCTTGTCGTTCAGGTGAGTCCTGCGTTTTGGAACAAGGTGTTTCTAAATGTCTCCCCTTGGCTCCCATGCCCGCTATTGCCAAAGTGCTCAAAGGTGTCGGCCTTTATAGTAATATAGTTACTTATAACAGCATTCCCCACGTTATTTACCATGATTCTATTGATGGCAATCTCAAAGTGGCCACCGCCGAGACCGAAGTAGTTAACGGCATACAGCAGATTAAAGGCTTTAAAACGCCGCTGATTCTTGATGGCAGCAGCTTTGCAATCTCTTTGGAAAACGGTGGGGCAACAGATATTGATGTCGGCCGTTTTGCTTCGGCGGTGATAGCTCCCGACGGCAAACTTCATGTTTCTTATCTTGATGCCACCAATAATGAATTGCGCCATTTTTACGGCTACTTGCCGGAAGGTTATGTCGAAGTGGCTGATGACGGTATCCGCGATGACGGGCGCCATTATGTCGGTGCTGACAGCGCTATTCTAATTACTCCGGTTCCCAATCCGGTTATTGTTTATCAGGATTCCACCAATCTTGATTTAGTTGTTAGCCATAAAAGCGGTAACAGTTGGTCCAGAAAGATCATCTCTCCCTGCGGCGACTTATGTACCGGCGATGAAGCTTGTGTGGTTGGTGAAAACAATTTAGCTGCCTGTATGCCTATGGGCAGTAAGCTTTCTGACTGCACAACCAGCTGTCTGGAAAATGAAGAATGCGTTAGAGTGAATGATCGCGATTATGAATGTCGGGCCGTTAAAAGCGATATTTCCAACGGCTTTTTCGTGAAAATGGTTTATGATAAAGATATCGGCAAAGCTTACATTGCCGATTTGGAAATCGGTTTTGATGCCTTCCAGCATCGGGCCAATATTCTTGGAATTCGTATTATAAACACCACCGATTGGTAATATAGCGATAAATTTTTAAACCCGTTGGAGGTATTGATGTACCGTCATCTGACAAAGTACTTGGTATTATCCTTGGTGTGTGCCGGTTTAATCTTTCCCCGAGCGGCGGAAGCCAAAAAAGAGGGCGATTACGGCAGTAAACGCTATGCCAAAGTGATGATTACCGGTGTATATTTCAGCGGCAATATGCGTAGCGGCAAAGGGCCTGATGAGGCGGTGCGTATTTATAATGCCAGTGCTTTCCCGGCTAAGCTGGGCGGATATTATATCTCCAACCTTTATGGGCTGATGAATGCCAAAAAGGCCGCCAGTGCTTCGCAGCGCTGTACCTTCCCGGCCGATTTTGTGCTGGAAGCCGGAAAATCGGCCTGGATTGCCAAAAATGGTGCGGCATTTAAGAAAGTTTTTGGCTATTTGCCGGATATGGAAGCGGAAGAGAGCGTATCCGCTGTGCCCAATTGTGATATGAACAACCCGTGGCCTAATTTGGGGGATTTGCAGGGCGTTGTTTCTTTGCATAACCCTAAGCACAAGCCTATTGATGTAGTGCCTTATACCACTAAAGATGTAGATGATTTGCCTTTGAAAAATATCCCTTCCAACCAGTGGCGGGGCGGCAGTGTGAGCCTTAAAGAGATGAATATCTATGGCTGGAAAGGGCAGGTGCTACGCCGTGATACCGATTTAAAAGGCCGACCGGTTTTTGATACCAATACCAGTGCTGATTGGAATGCCAGCAGCTCCTCAGCCGTTTTGGGTGTGGACCCTTATCACCGAGTGGAGTTCCCCGGGCAGAGTCTATTTGCCTTTCCGCCTATCTATGAAAAAAACGTGCGCATCAAAGCTACTTCGGCGCCGGATAACAATTTTGCCGGTTTAACCTCAGCCATGGATAGCGCTACTGATGAAATTAAAATTAGTATTTACCGCCCGAGTGGTGATTTTATCATCGACCACCTGGTTAAAGCCTTGGAGCGCGGGGTAAAAGTTACCATGCTCATTGAGGGGCAAACGGTTGGCGGCCTCGGTGATGATGTGCGCTATGAGGCCGATCGTTTGCATAAAGCCGGAGCTACTGTTTATTTTATCGGTCAGCCGGCTGATAAGGATCTTAAGCGCCGCTATCGTTTTGTGCACACCAAATATATGGTAGTGGATAAAAAATTGGTGGTTGTCGGCACTGAAAACTGGGGCAATAGCGGCCATCCCATTAATCCATCTACCGGTAACCGCGGTTGGGAAGTGCATGTGGAATCGCCAAAACTGGCAGCCCAGTTTTTGGAAGTTTTTAAAGACGATGTCGATCCGCTGAACCATAAGGATATTATTGGAATTAACGATGATCTGAGTGATAGTTACGGCCTCCCTTATAAAGGCTCTTTTGTGCTCAATCGCTCGGTGCCGACAGGGCAATATAAGAGAGTGCGCGAGCCGGTGGAGGTTACCGGGCCGGCGCGTCTCGAAATAGTTCTTTCGCCGGATAACTGCCTGGATGAAGAAAGCTCCCTTTTGAAGCTGATGAATTCAGCCAAAAAAGAGCTCTATGTTTTGGAAAATTCCATCCCTCTCTGGTGGGGCAAAGGCAAAAACGGCTCGATGGCTACCACGCCCAATTTGCCTTTAACGGCGGTGGTGCAAGCAGCGCGGCGCGGAGTGCGTACGCGAGTGCTTATCGACGGCACTTTTTATAACAACGAGCGCAGCGACCCGCGAGACAATGACGATACTGTGAATTATCTCAATAAATTGGCAATAAGCGAGAATCTGGATCTTGAGGCTAAAGTCATCAATTTGGAGACTACCAATGTCGGCAAAATTCACGCCAAGGGCATTATCGCCGACAGAGAAAGGGTGCATATCAGCTCCATCAACTGGACCGAGAACAGTTTTAAGGGTAACAGAGAGGCTGGTGTGGTGATTGATCAGCCGCAAATTGCCAGCTACTATGCCGATATTTTCGATGATGACTGGCGCCATTCCCGCGAGCACGGAGTGGAAGTAGCTGTAGAAAGCGCCGCTCTTTTTGCTACTCCCGATAATAACAGTGCACCGGTGGTTAGTTTAGCTAAGGGCAGCCGTTTGGATGTTATTAAAAACTTTAAAAAGGGATTTACCCGCTGGTATCAGGTGCGCTATGAAAAGCAGCTGCTTTATATTCCCTCCAAGCAGTGTTCTATGCCCATAGTGCTTCCCGGGGAGTCGCTTAATTTTATTGGCCGTGAAGTGATGCTGGAAGGCCATGTAGTAATGGTAAATACCGATTCTAAGGGGCATACTTTCCGTTTGACCAGTGATCCCAAACGGGCTCCGGCTTTCTTTATTCATGAAAAAGATGTGAGTAATTTTACCAAGATGAAGATTGATCCGGTGACTACCTATACCGATAAAACAGTGCGCATCACCGGTAAACTCTATTGGCGCAAGGGGGCCGGCCCGGAAATTATGGTGGATGAACCTGGAAAGGTGCAGATTCTTAAAGATGTGGATCTCTTGCCTGCCGATGCTCCCCAATCCGATGATGGCGATGAACCAAAAGGAAAAGATGAGTAAGCTCTTAGCACTCGCTGATTAATTCCTTAATTCTTCTTTTTTTGTCAATCCAAGCTGTAACTGGTTGAAAATTGAAATAAAATAGCCGGCAGTAAATTTTTTTAATATTTTTTAAAAAAAGTTCTTGACTCTGAAATTAATCCGAGTAATATGCCGCTCACGTCAGCAAGAGCTGACCAGCCGCCCTGCGGCTTAGCTCCCTGAAAACTGAATATCGGATATACGATAAAGACGCACGTTGCGAGTTCAAAAAAGAACTCATAACGGTCGAAAAAACAGTAAGACCAACGTTAATTAAGAATCAGAATTGATTCTTTCCAATTTATAATTGGAGAGTTTGATCCTGGCTCAGAACGAACGCTGGCGGCGT
>JAEEGL012759758.1_pt1 | contig 31588 bp, 24 predicted proteins | sample 9134231 | NCBI WGS metagenome assembly JAEEGL01 (sample SAMN16246548, study PRJNA631951) | gut metagenome | biome: gut microbiome; feature: rumen; material: fiber-attached | host: Bos | place: Iran: Karaj | collected 2018-10 | reverse complement strand
TCGAAGATGTGCATGGAGTGTATGACCTCATCTTGCATAATTATGGTCCTGATGTGAAAATTGGTTCACTGCACATTAATGTCTATGACACGATGTCGGCTCACGATATTCACGGTCTTACACGCAAAATCTCTACACAGTTGTTCGATCATTATGGCATTATCATGACCGTTGGCGTATATGCAATAGCTACAGGGAAGAATAGACGTACTGAATTGCAATCTACTGTAATGCAGACACTTTCATCTCATCAGGATATTGCTCAAGTTCATGGCTTCTACTACTCAGAAAAGGATAAGATGCTATCTGTTGATGTTGTCCCCGACATTTCTGTTCATGACGATACTACTTTTGTTAGCCGACTTACCAGTGAGATACAGCCATTGGTGCCTGACATGCAGGTGGTCATCGTTGTAGATCACAATTATAGCGAATAAAGATAATTAATCAAGTTATTATGATAAGTATATCGCCCCTAGTTACAGGGTATCTGCCACCAAGTTCCTGTGAAACCAGAAATTCCACAGTTTCCCGCATGTCTACCTGATTTTGTGCATATGCCTGCAAAGCAAATACGAAAACAAGTGACAATATAAGATGTTTATTCTTCATAATTCTTGCAATTACAAAATGATAATCAGTCTTATCCTCCTTTTCTAAATTTCTTGGGAGATACACCTAGTTGTGTCTTTACAAATTTGCCAAAGAATGAGAGGCTTGGGAACTTCATGTCATCCGAAATTTCCTTGATTGGCTTATCAGTATATTTCAGTTGTCGCACAATGGCATGGATAGTTGTTTCGTGAATCAAAGCAAGTGCTGTTCTTCCACTCATCTGCTTTACAACTGACGAGAGATATTTGGGGGATACGTACAGCATATCGGCATACTCCTGCACGGAACGAACACGTCCCTCATGTTCAGCCAGTAATTGCAAGAAATTTCTGAACAAGACATCACTTTGACTGGCTTGATCATCTTCATCAAAATCTATACTCTCCACTTTGTTGGTTAGAGCCAGTAACTCAAATACCACGCTGTGTACAAGCGACATCATAATGGCTTGGTGGAAAGGTGAACGTTCACTGTGTATTTTCAGGTTGGCCAATTCGTAGTAATGGCTAAACAGTTTGACATCTTCATCGTTAACATCCAGCACTGGATTGTTAAGCAAGAAATAGAAGTTTTTCCAAATGTTTTTTGTCATAAATACCGAGCTATTCAAAGCACGGGTAGAAATACCGATAATTTTTACCTCGAAATTGTCGGTCAGTTTCATGTAATTGGAATATACGGTATGCGGCATTCCCAACATCAACTGGTTGCGTTTAAGTTGATATCTCGTGCCGTTCATGGTCACTTGCCCAACGCCAGACAAACAGAAAATCACGATAATAGCTTCTACCTCGACAGCACCCATCTTGATGGTAGGTAGCTTCTCCACATTTTCAATCAGGAAGAGGTCACCGTCTATATAATCAACGTAATCTTCGTTCTTTAGGTATTCTATGCTAATCTTTTTCATGGTATGTAATCTTCAATAAAACGATTCATTTCATCAGAGTGAGCTTCAACATCTTGGTAGAGTTTTAGCTGGTTTTTGGTACGTACAAGATTGTGCTCAGGATATGCTATTTTATAATAAGTATCGCCATTCAGATAATCGGCAAGGAACCTTATACACTGCATGTATGGGAACAAAGCAGCTCCGTATGGCATTTTGGCGATTTCTTCATCAGTTAGGAATGATTGGGCACTTTGTAAGTATCCTTTTGTAAATGCTTTGAAAATAAGCATATTGAACCCTACGTTATTCAAATCAGCATCATCTTCATTGGTGTAATTTGCGGCAGTACGCAGAAAATCACCATAATCTGAATAGATATGACTGGGCATCACGGTGTCGAGATCAATTACACAGAGCACCTCCCCTTGTTCGTTGAACAAGATGTTGTTCACTTTCGGGTCACAATGGCAGATTCGAGTAGGTAAAAAGCCGTTACGTAGCCATTCGGAAGCTGCACTCATTGATGGGCTGACATCTATGATTTGCTTACAAATGTCTTGTACTTGGCTCAGCCTGCCAGCCTTGTTGTCGCTCATGGCATCTTCCAATTGCTTTACTCTTAATTCAATGTCATGAAAGTGGGGGATAGGTTCTCCTAACTGGTCTGGAATATCTGCCAACATAGCTTCAAAGCGTCCAAAAGCTAAGCCTGCTGATAATGCAGTTGATTCGTTTACAACATCGATTGTCTGAGTACGTGCAATAAAAATTGACATGCGCCAATAACTCTCACCATCAAAGTGATATGTCTTGCCGTTCTGGGTAAAAACGAACGTCAAAACTTTTCTATCTATATCATTGTCTCCTATTGCTTGCAGTTTGGAACGAATATGTCGAGTTACCTTTTCGATATTATCTTGCAACAAATCTACATTTTGGAAGATATGGTGATTGATGCGTTGTAGAACATAGTCAGGTGTGTCGAACTCTACAGTACTTACCAAAAAAGTGTCGTTGATAAGTCCATTACCCAATGGCCTGATATCGCTTACAGTTCCCTGTATATTGAATTGTGAGGTTATGTTGCGTAAATCTTTCATTCTGCAAAAGCGTATGAGAATCCCTTCACCTTGTCTTGTCCGCCACGGGTGAAGTCGGGTATTTCTACTGGCACACAGCCATTGTCCATCGAGATGGCAGACAATTCCCCAATGCAGCACCATTCTGCCAAGTCATATACATCCATATCCAGCGGCAATCCATTGTGTAGGCAATATACCAGTCGGTAATCCATGATGAAATCCATACCACCATGACCTCCAACTGTCTTAGCTGTTTCCTCCAAATCTTTGGTAAGAATAGGGCTCCTATAAGCCTCCATCACCTTGTCCTTGGCTTCATTGGTCAGTGTTACCTCATAGCGTTCGTCAAACTTCTCAGGTAACAGAGAGCGATCCAGTTGCTCAGGCAGCACGCAGAACTGCTGCACAGGATATTTACCTGCATAGCCTTTCGTACCCACCACTTGGTACATACGACTATAGGGCCGTGGCGTCATTACGCCATGCTCCAACAGGATGGTAGCACCGTTCTTTGTCTTTATCATGGTAGTGGTCTCGTCACCATTCTTAAAGTCAGTCACCGTTTCACCAGTAGTTTTCTTGATGTGAGCGGGGCCATTCACCGCCTTGGTATCCATTGCTACTAAAGTTTGCAACTGGTCGCCTCGGTGTATGTTCAACACCTGACAAACAGGTCCAAATCCGTGAGTAGGGTAGATGTCGCCACGATGTGTGCGATTGAAATCCATGCGCCAGTTGTTCCAGTATTCTTCCCAATAAGGGTCCAAATTATGCAGATAAGCACCCTCTACATGCAGCACTTCACCAAACACCCCTTGCTGTGCCATGTTCAATGCTGTCAACTCGAAGAAATCGTAGCAACAATTTTCTAGTTGAATACAATGTTTACGGGTACGCTCTGAAGTGTCAATCAACTTCCATATGTCTTCCAGTGAGGTAGCTGATGGTACCTCGATTGCAGCATGTTTGCCATGTTCCATAGCATAGAGGGCCACGGGTACGTGGTGAATCCAGTCGGTAGCAATATACACAAGGTCGATATCATCGCGTTCGCACAACTGTTTGAACACTTCTGTATCACCACTATAAGCTGCAGCCTCAGGCAGTCCTGCCTTACGTAATATTTCCTGACACTTCTCTACATTTTCAGGTAGCACGTCACACAGTGCCACCACTTGGGTGCCTGGAATATGGGTAAATCGTTCTACAGCTCCCGGTCCTCTCATACCCAAACCTACAAAACCAACACGCACAGTTTCTAATTTGGGAGCCGTGAGTTGCAGCACATCCTCTTGCCCAGCAGGACGTTGAGGAATTACTGTTTTGATGGGTTCAAATATTTGATTCTTCTCTTCAGGAGAAGATGAGCAACTGGTTATCAGTAATCCAGCTACTATAATACCGAAAACAGAGCGAATCATAGTTGTCTAGTCTTAAAATTGGTTATTATAGTTCAAAGGTAAAGAAAATATTTAAAAAACAACGTATGTTTCCAACTAATTCTTTAACTTTGCCTAAAATTTAACGATTATGCTGAAAAAAATCATTATAGGGTTATGGGCTTTGCTGGTTATTGGACTGGTAGCCATGTTGTTGGTGTTTACTGGCATCGCCAAAGGATGGATAGGCTATATGCCACCTGTAGAAGATTTGGAGAATCCGAATTATAAGTTCGCCACCGAAGTTATTTCTGATGATGGCGAGGTGCTTGGCACCTATTCCTATAGCAAAGAAAACCGTGTGTATGTGGGCTATGACGAGATAGCTCCAAATTTGATTCATGCACTGATAGCTACTGAGGATGTTCGTTTCAACAATCATTCAGGCATCGACTTCATTGGTTTGGTTCGTGCCATCATTAAGCGTGGTGTGCTGATGCAGCGTAATGCCGGTGGTGGTAGTACTCTTACCCAACAACTCTCTAAGCAGCTCTATTCGCCTAGTGCGAGCAGTTTCATGGAGCGTGCCATGCAGAAACCTATCGAATGGGTGATAGCTGTCAACTTGGAACGCTACTATACCAAGGAAGAAATTATTACCATGTATCTCAATAAGTTCGACTTCCTAAATAATGCGGTAGGCATCAAGACGGCAGCGTTCACTTATTTCAACTGTACCCCTGCCGACCTTAAGGTAGAAGAAGCTGCCACGTTAGTGGGTATGTGTAAGAACCCTTCTCTCTACAATCCCGTGCGTTTTAATGAACGCTCACGCAGTCGCCGCAATGTCGTATTGGGACAGATGGAGAAGGCTGGATATATTACCCAACAAGAGGCCGATTCACTCAAGAATCTTCCATTGACGCTACACTACAACCGTGTAGACCATAAAGAGGGTATAGCAACCTATTTCCGCGAGTATCTTCGTGGGGTGATGACAGCCAAGAAGCCAGTGAAGTCTGACTATCGTGGCTGGCAGATGCAGCAATGGTATGAAGATTCCCTCGACTGGGAAACCAATCCTCTTTATGGCTGGTGCGAGAAGAATGTCAATAAAGATGGTGAGAAATACAATCTTTATACCGATGGTCTGAAGATTTATACTACTATCAACAGTCATATGCAGCGCTATGCTGAAAATGCTGTGGAAGGTCACCTCAAGGACTTGCAGCAGCAATTCTTTAAGGAGAAGGCTAAGTCTAAGACGGCTCCTTTCACTCGTAACCTTTCCACTGAACAGGTGAAGGATATCATGGATCGTGCCGTACAGCAGAGCGACCGTTACCGCAACATGAAGAAAGCGGGTGCTTCCGATGCTGAAATCGACGAGGCATTCAATACCCCAATAGAGATGTCTGTTTGGAGTTGGGATGGATTGAAAGACACCATAATGTCGCCGCTTGACTCCCTGCGCTACTATAAGTATTTCCTGCGTTCAGGTTTCATGTCGATGGATCCACGCACAGGTCATGTTAAGGCGTATGTAGGTGGACCTAACTACAACTATTTCCAATACGATATGGCTATGCAGGGACGTCGTCAGATAGGTTCAACGGTGAAGCCATACGTCTATACATTGGCCATGGAAAACGGTTTCTCTCCTTGTGATTTGGTACGTCATGTGTCATATACCTTGCTGGATGAGAACAACCGTCCTTGGACTCCTCGTAACGCCAACCACAGTCGCATTGGCGAGAACGTCACCATCAAGTGGGGTTTGGCCAATTCCGACAACTGGATCACTGCCTACCTCATGAGCAAACTCAGTCCTTATAGCTTGAAACGACTCATCAATAGTTTTGGTGTGCGTAATCAACAGATTGACCCAGTGGTTTCCCTCTGCTTAGGCCCATGCGAGATATCTGTGGGCGAGATGGTGAGTGCATATACAGCTTTCCCCAATCATGGTATCCGAGTGGCACCTGTATTTGTGACACGTATTGAAGATGCTGATGGAAATGTTGTAGCGACTTTCTATCCGGAGATGCAGGAGGTAATCAGTGCCTCAAGTGCTTATAAGATGCTGGTTATGTTGCGTGCTGTCGTCAACGAAGGTACTGGTGGTCGTGTGCGTCGTTTAGGCATCTCTGCCGATATGGGTGGTAAGACTGGTACTACCAACTCCAACTCAGACGGTTGGTTTATGGGCTTTACTCCGTCCTTAGTGTCTGGTTGCTGGGTAGGTGGTGAAAACCGTGATATCCATTTCGATACGATGACCTATGGTCAGGGCGCTTCCATGGCCTTGCCTATTTGGGCAGCTTATATGAAGCAGGTTTATGAAGATCCAACATTAGGATATGATCAAAGCGAGAGCTTCGTGTTTCCAGCCAATTTTGATCCATGTAGTGACGATGGTGTCGATATGACTGATAATACTGTCGCTGTAGGACTTGACGAAATCTTTGAATAAAATTATGAAATACATCTTATGTATCGGTAGTAATACCGACTCTGAGAATAATATGAAACTGGCGGTGAGTGAACTCTCTCGCCAGTTCCCATGTATTCGTTTCAGCAGTGAACAGACTTCCGAACCCATGGGCACTCTGCGTCCCGATTGGTTCCTTAACCGTGCTGCTAGGTTTGATTCAGATTTGCCTTATGAAGAGGTTCGTGCTATCACCAAAGAGATAGAACGCATGGCTGGTCGTACGCCAGATGAGAAATTTCAGGAAATCATCCGTCTCGATGTTGATATACTGCAAGCTGGCAACCAGCGATTCAAGGAGCATGATTGGCAACAGCCTTATGTGCAACGTCTGCTCCGTCAACTCGACATGCGATTCGTAGGCATAATTCCTGCCCGTTATGCATCCACTCGTTTCCCAGCTAAGCCGTTGGCGATGTTAGGTGGAAAACCTGTGATACAGCGTGTTTATGAGCAGGTCGTTGGCGTTCTTGACGATGCTTATGTGGCTACCGATGACGAACGCATTGAGCAGGTGGTCAAAGGTTTTGGTGGAAAGGTAGTGATGACATCCACTCATCACAAGAGTGGCACCGATCGTTGTTGGGAGGCCTTTCAGAAAATAGGAGGACAGTTTGATGTGGTAGTCAATATTCAAGGAGACGAGCCATTTATCCAACCTTCACAGATAGAGGCGGTCAGAGCCTGCTTCCTGGACGAACAGACACAGATCGCCACGCTGGTAAAGCCATTCTCAGCAGATTGCGGGGTAGAAGCATTGGAGAATCCCAATGGCGTGAAGGTGGTGCTCAACAAGAATATGAATGCCCTCTATTTCAGTCGCTCCATCATACCGTTCCAGCGCAATGTTGAGCATCATGACTGGCCTTCACACCATATATATTATAAGCACATCGGATTGTATGCCTATCGTGCAGAAGTGTTGCAACAGATTACCTCCTTGCCGCAGTCGTCGCTCGAACTGGCAGAAAGCCTCGAGCAACTGCGTTGGTTGGAGAATGGCTATACCATTAAGGTGGGACTGACCAATACCGAGACCATCGGTATCGATACGCCTGCCGACCTCGTGCGTGCTGAAACTTTCTTGCAACAACAGAACAGAGGCTAAACCCTGCAATGATTGACCGTAGCCAACAACCGCCCTTGCACGACCTCGACGAGTTTCGTCTGCCAATCCCTCAGTGTCATGTTTTGCCCAATGGTGTGAAACTCTGGGTACTCGATGCTGGAGATGTTGACGTCACTCGCATCGACTTGGTGTTTAAAGGAGGAGTTCACCATCAGTCACAACTCCTGCAAGCCCTCTTAGCCAACCGTATGTTGCGTGAAGGCACCACACAACTCAGCAGGGCACAGATAGCCGAGCAACTTGACTATCATGGAGCATGGGTGGATCAATATGTCTCTTTCGAACATTCGTTTGTTACCCTCTATACGCTTAACAAATACCTGGCACCCACCATCAGTCTTTTGGCACAGATGGTAAAGCAACCCATCTTTGATGCCCAGGTACTCGAGGTGGTGAAGCAGAACAACATACAGGGCCTCTTGACTAACCTGCAGCAACCCAGTACGCAGGCACGTCGCCTTTTCCTGCGCACAATTTATGGTGCTCAACACCTATTAGGTCAATACGCTGATGTGGCTGATTATGAAGCGGTCAATACAGATTTATTGAAAGCTTTTCACCAGCTGTGGTACAATAGTGGCAACCTCAGTATCTACCTCTCGGGACATATCACCGACGACAGCCTTGCGCTTGTCACATCAGCCTTTGGTGAGTCGTTCGGCAATGGCCAGCAGAGCAAGGTGAACCACCAGGTTGACATCCCCCAGCAAACCTACCGACAGTTGTTCAAGGAAATGCCAGGTACCGCACAGAGTTCAGTGATTATCGGCAAGTCCACCATCGACCAGCATCACCCCGACAGTCTTCAGTTGCGTGTGCTTGTCACCTTGCTGGGAGGCTATTTCAAAAGCCGCCTTATGACCACCATACGCGAGGAGAAAGGTCTTACCTATGGCATCTATTCAGTACTTAATCCATCACCATACGACAGTACCCTGATGATTATCAGCGATTGCGACCATCGTTTTGTACAACCTCTTCTCACAGAGACTTACCACCAGATAGACAGACTGCAAAACGAACTGGTGAGTGATGATGAACTGGCGTTGGTGCAAAACAGCATGAAGGGTGATATGCTACGTGCCTACGACTCACGTCTCTCCCTCAGCGATGCCTGGATCTACCTCCATACCCAAGGACTGTCCGACGATTATTACCACCATTACTGGCAAGCCATCAGCTCCATCACATCACACGACTTGCAACGCTTAGCGTGCACCTATCTCACTAAAGACACTTTAACAGAAGTGGTCGCAGGTGAAAAAATGTCATAAAACTTGACCACTTTCTTTCTCATTTAACGAACTATTCTTACCTTTGCAGCATGATGAAACATACGACAGCTATCATATTGATGATTTTATGCATGTTGCCGACTGCTTTGTCGGCACAGGAAAGACAAAATTCAAGCATTGTAGATAAGATTAAGGGCGTATTCTCCTCGTCCATCAAAATAGGTACCTACACTTTCCCAGATGGTGCCGTCTATTCCGGTGAGCTCAAGAGCAATAAACCCAATGGCAAAGGTAAGACCACCTTCACTACAGGCGATACCTATGAGGGTGAGTATGTCAAGGGTAAGCGCCAAGGTACAGGCACCTATATCTTTACCGATGGTGAAAAATACGAAGGCGAGTGGTACCAAGACCAGCAACATGGTCATGGCATATATTACTTCCAGAACAACAATCGTTACGATGGCATGTGGTACCAGGACTATCAGCAGGGTGATGGTACGATGTACTATTACACGGGTGATGTGTATCTAGGTCAGTGGGACCACGACCAACGTGAGGGCAAAGGCACCTATACCTGGCGTAATGGGGCCAAGTACGAAGGTCAGTGGCATGCCGACAAGAAAGAAGGGGAGGGTACCTTTACCTGGAATGATGGCAGTAGCTACACCGGTGGCTGGAAGGCTGATTTGCGCGAGGGTGCCGGTACCTTTATCTACACCAATGGCGACAAGTACGTAGGTGAATGGCACAACGATATGCAGCATGGCCAAGGCATCTATACCTTCCATACAGGCGACCGTTACGAGGGTGCTTATCAGAATGGCGAACGTACAGGCGAAGGCGTCTATCTATATGCCAACGGCAATAAATACGTGGGTAACTTCCAGAACGGCATGCAGGAAGGGCAGGGCACCTTCACTTGGGAAAACGGTGCTGTTTATGAAGGTCAGTGGCATGAGAACATGCGTCACGGTAAAGGTACCTACAAATGGAACGTTGGCGATAGCTACGAAGGTGAATGGGCTAACAACGAGTTCAATGGTGAGGGTACCCTCACTCAGACCGATGGTACCCGCTATAAAGGACACTTTCTCAATGGCATGGAAGATGGTTATGGCGTACGCATCGACAAGACCGGCACCCGTTATGAAGGCACCTTCAAGCAAGGCAAGAAAGAAGGTAAGTTCAAAGAAACCGACTCTGCTGGCAACGAGCGTACCATCAACTATCGCAACGACCGTCTTGTGTCGCAGTAATCATTGATATCAATACTTTAGCCGGAGGGTATCCCCCAAATCCTCCACTTCATAGAGATGTGCCCGCTCAGATCCCGAGGGAGAGTTGGGGCCGTGGAAGACAATGTAGAGCTTGCCCTCGAACGAGCGGAACAGCATGGCATGTCCACCATCCTTGGAGAACAGCGGTTCAGGTTGTTGCTTCCAAGGGCCACTCACCTTGCCCGAGGTAGATTCGGCAAGACCAATGGCATATTGTCCATCCTTGAAACTTGACCACATCATCAGCAACTTGCCAGTCTTGGTGCGAACCATGAAGCAGCCGTCGGTAACGTAGGAGCGTTCGTCTGAGCCCTTGATTTCTGAGCCTGTGCTCCACGGAGCCGCAGAGGCATAAAACAGTGTCTGAGGTGTTCCCACTGGTTTCGAGAGGTCTGCTGCCAAAGGAACGGCGCACATCGTGCCGTCAACCGTCTGTACCCATTCGTGGCAGAACACCATATAAGGTTGTCCGTTCTCCACATAAAGCGTACCGTCTAAGCACATCCATTCCATAGGCGTATGTGGCACTTTATCGAAAACCTGGAACGGTCCTTCGGGCGAGTCGGCCACAAACACTTGCGTACCGCGATAATAGTACTTAGGCCATCCATTGCCCCTTTCATGCCTCCACTCAATATCTGAGTTCAGTGTGGCAAACAGGTAGTATTTTCCCTGATAACGATGCACTTCAGGAGCCCATACATTTCCCGTGATCCAGTTGTCCTCAGGTACGGTCATCACTTGAACGGGTCCTTCCCAGTTCTTCAGGTCCTTGCTCTTATAAGCCGCCACACCACCAATACTTTGACCTTGTGAACCTTTTACCGACGATGAGCAATATAAATAATAGGTATGCGTAGTTTCGTCAGCCACGATAAACGGGTCGCGAATATAGATATCCTCAATGGGTATTGCCCTCAGCACCATCGGCATAAGGAGCATGCAAACTAACATAAATCTTCTCATAGTCATTCTGCTTTATCTTTTGTTGATTCAAATATAATAGCTAATTTGCAGACATGCTAATTTTTTAGTATTTTTTTTCTATCTTTGTACCAACATAGCTATAATAATATGAGAAAGAGCATTTTGATTATCTCCGCCATGATGCTGCTTTTGGCATGTGGAGGCAAGCCGACGCAGTCAGGAAGTGCTGATGCAGCTGTTGCCAATTCTATGGAAGTGATGGCAGAGGAAGAGAATCCTCAAAGCTTTAATCTGTCAGGTACGATAGGTGAGGATAAAGCCAGCATAACAATAGAGAAGAACGGCAACGATGTGATGGGTGTTGTCACACGATGTGATTATTGCGAGCCTATAGAAGTGAAGGGTACGTGGCAGGGAAATGACATCAAAGTTGCTGGATATAGCTTGGCCGGCTCACATATGCAATATGAATTAACCGTCACTGGCGATAATGTACAAGGTACAGAAATCTTGTCAGCTGAAGGAGAAGTAGAAAAGCAAGAGATCTCTATGACCATCTTGGCTTCAGCAAGTGCCGGTTGACCATGTCAAAGCGGAAATGCAGGACATAAAGATAAATATCGGGCCATGTCCCATGCAGCTCGTTGTGCTGCTGGCTGTCGATGCTGTTGTAAGAACCGATATTACGAGTTGAATAACGGATTTCTTGTTAGCACACCTTATAAACGATTGCATTTGTAAGCGCCGTTTAGCTGTCTTGGGTGATTAATTAGCTGTAGCAATAAGTCAAAGATCGTTTTGCGGCGAAATACTCCGAGTCACCGCTCTCGCTTGTCATTCATGAATGGTTGCAATCAAGAATCTTCGCCTTTTCATTGCCGTTGGCCACCAGCAGTGTTGTCGGCTTTGTTTCTCAATCACGATGCAAAGATATATAAAATATATTATACTGCAAAATAAAATATAAATTATTTTGCAAAATAACTTATTATTTTTTTTTGAATGCCCCATTTGAGTTATACAAATACCCCTCACCATTCTCCGCATAATTATGCAGCAGCGCCAGGGGCCGTTATAGTCCCCAGAAATCCCTCGTTTCATTTAGAAGAAGAAAAAGGTAGTTTTTGTGGAATTAAGCTGCCATTTTAGCGGAATTTGTTGCTTGGACTGTCAAGGGGTGGGGGCTGGGGGTGTTTTTTTTCATGTTCTGAATATGCGTATAAACTTTCAAGTATTCGCCCCATTTCATGGTAGTTGCTTCACTCCTTTTAGTTGTGAATTGACAACTGCAACACTGCAACGCTACAAGAATGTGTCTTTCCCTGATAATGTTGACTCTCTTTGAGCCTTTATTTTGGCAGTTATATTTATCTATATCACGCCAAGTGGCAAAGGTTTCAAGGTTGTTTTATATTCAAGATGCTATGTCGTAACTATATTGATAATCAAATTGTAATGTGTGCATTATAATGCGTATATGCAAATGGAAGTGGCAAGTATCCGAGCCGCATGGCTTTCGTCTAAAATCCTCCTTTGTATGGTAATAAAACTTGACTTTTTCGGCTAAAAAAAAGAGTATGATGAAGTCATCCTTGAACGACGAGGCACCGTATATTGGCTACCTTTTGCAGCGAGACCGGTGGATAATCGCAGGAAAATAGCGTTTATTGTAAAATAACAATTAACAAAAAGCGGCAACTTTTTTCCGCTTTTAGTTAAAGAAACTTCTTTTTCGAGTTCAGTTTGATTTGATAATGAGCCGTGTCGTCTGTGAAGATAGCAAAAACGAAGGGGCACCCAAGTAGGCGCCCCTCTGATTTTTCATGAAAGCAATAGCTTCTTAGATGAGGTATTGTGAGCTGATGGACTCGTTGCAAACCACACGACGGATGGTTTCTGCAAAGATGTCGGCAATGCTCAACTGCTTCACCTTGTCGCATTTCTCGCTGTAAGGGATGCTGTCGGTGAACACCATCTCTTCGAGCTGTGACTCCTGAATGCGGAAAGAAGCTGGATCTGACATCACACAATGACTGGCAATAGCGCGTACTGAGTGAGCACCGTTCTCTATCATGAGGTTGGCTGCCTTGGTGATGGTGCCTGCGGTATCTACAATGTCGTCAATCAAAATAACGTCCTTGTCCTTTACATCGCCAATGACTTGCATAGAAGCCACTACGTTGGCTTTCTCGCGTGTCTTGTTGCAGAGCACCAATGGCACGTCGAAATACTTAGCATAGGCTCCTGCACGCTTTGAACCACCTACGTCGGGTGATGCCATCACGAGGTTGTCGCCCAGGTTAAGTGACTGGATGTAAGGAATGAATACGCTGGATGCATACAGATGATCTACAGGTACATCGAAGAAGCCCTGAATCTGGTCGGCATGCAGGTCCATCGTGATAAGACGGTCGATGCCGGCTACTGACAATAAGTCTGCCACCAACTTGGCACCGATAGATACACGTGGCTTGTCCTTGCGGTCCTGACGTGCCCATCCGAAGTAAGGAATAACGGCACAGATAGACTTGGCAGATGCACGCTTGGCTGCATCAATCATAAGCAGCAACTCCATGAGGTTGTCGGAGTTGGGGAAGGTTGACTGTACCAGGAATACGATGGCTCCACGGATGGACTCTTCGTAAGATACAGCAAACTCACCGTCGGCAAAATGAGTAATGTTCATGTTGCCTAACGGACAATTCAAACTGGCGCAGATGCGCTCAGCAAGGTACCTTGAGTTGGTACCAGAGAAAACCATAAAGGGTGATGTCTCTTTCATTATTATATTAGTTAAATTGTTATATCAGATTTTATCTCCAATGGTGTAAAGCAGGTAGTAGAGGAATTCCCAACCGCCCGTCTTCTCAATCTTGAGCGGCATGCCGTCGTCGTCACGATCGAGGATAAGGTCGGTCTTCTCTACCTTATAACACTGTGTCTTGCCCTCAGGACTTACTGCCACGAGTTGCTTCACGGGGCGTGGGTTCCAAATCTTACCCGTATAGCCGGTGAAGAGGTCGCGATTGTCGGAGTAGAGATTGATATCCAGCTCCTTGTCGCCATCTGCCATGCTGTCATACTTCAGCTGGTTGAGCGGCAGGGTTAACACACCGTCGTCGGTGAGTGATGGGTGCTGAATGTCAATGGTCTCAGGCAGATTGGCCTCGTCGATAAGTGGGGTGTCAAACACAAACTGCTCTACAGCATCGCAAGGTATAGGTTGTTTGAGCATACGAGGATTGGCCAACTTCCAGTTCACACAGTCGGGCAAACTCCAAACTGACTCTTCCTTCTCGGAAAAACCGGTTACATCCACATAGCCCACAATGGCTGCCGTTGGCAACTTGGTGAGGGGAGGGAGCTGTCCCATGAGCAGATAGTTGTCGATGCGGTATGACCAACATTCTGGCAACGCCTGATGGTATTCCTCAGGTATCTGCATCTGCGTGGCTACGATGGCCATCTTGCCTGGATTCTCTTTTGGCTTCCACGCCATGCTCATTACATCCTGCAGGCCTGCGCATAGCAGCGAGGCCCAAGGCTGTGGCATACAGATTGCTTTCATTAGTTTAATTATTTTTTTTAGAAAAAATAAAACGCTATTGCAAGCCCAAGGCTGTGGCATACAATATGATTATTTAAACAGTAACGGAGTAAACTCGGTTAAATAAATTCTCCAGTTACGCCAGATGTGACCACCATCGGTCTCCATGTACTGATACTTGTAACCCAGTTGATCCAGTTTCTGACGATAGGCATTGTTGGCTGCAATCAGGAAGTCGGTTTTACCAATACCAATCCAGTAGAGGGCTGGCTTCTTGGCAAACTGAGTCTTCAGCTTGGCATCTTCATTCATGTAAATAGGGGAGATGCTTGGGTCGGTAACGCCCAGTGCTGCAGAGAACAGACCTACATAGTCGAAGGTGTCAGGGTTGTTCAGTGAGATGAACTTTGAATGGAAACCACCCATCGACAAGCCTGCGATGGCACGGCCTTGCTTCTTGGCGATGGTGCGGTAATTGGCATCGATAAACTTCACCACTTCCATGAATGAGCTTTCGAATGAGCCTTCCATTGTCTTAGGCAGGTTCATTGAAGGGGGAACAAATCCGGCTGAAGTCTCACCAGGAGCAGCTTCCTGAGATACGTTGCCATTGGTCATTACCACAATCATAGGCTGTGCCTTGCCCTGTGCGATGAGGTTATCGAGAATCTGTGCAGTGCGACCTTGTGTCAGCCAGGCTTCCTCGTCGCCACCCATACCGTGCAGCAGGTAGAACACTGGATAACGCTTGTTGCTGGTTTCGTAGCCAGCTGGGGTATATACGCTCAGACGACGGGTAAGGCCATCTTGGGTGTACCAGCGCTTGGATACGGTGCCATGAGGTACAGCATTTACCTTGTAAGGGTCAGAACGACCGCCACCAATAAGCAAGATACTGCTTAAAGTAGATACGTCACGATTCACATATACATTGTTCATGTCAATCACACGCTGACCGTCGATCAGGAAGTGATAGGTATAAAACTCGGGTGCTACAGGCTCTGGGGTAGTGTATTCCCATACACCGTCTTTTTCAGTGAGGTTGGCCACACCAGCAACTTCCATTTCCATGACGTTGTCGCCAAACTTGACGGTTTGCTTTTGTGTAGGCAGGAAGTCGCCTGTTACTTGTACTACCACAGCCTTAGGAGCTACGATGCGGAATGTCACCGTATTGTCAGGGTGAATCTCTGGAGACACGATGCTTGCGCCTCCGAACAATGCCTGCTGAGCGAAAGTCAATGTAGTAGCCAGCAATGCGATGAAGGTAAATAATGTCTTTTTCATATTGGTATTATTAGTCTAAAAGTTCTGCAATCTTCTCATACAGTTTCTCACCACGCAGGTTGCGCTCGATGATTGTACCGTCCTTGTCAATAAGTACGGTGTGGGGAATAGCACTTACACCATAGATGGCGGCTGCTTCGCACTGCCAGTACTTGAGGTCGGACATCTGAGGCCATGTGATCTTCAAATCGGCAATGCCTTTCTTCCACGCCTCGGCTGTCTGGTCGAGTGAAACACCCACGATTTCGAAGCCCTTCTTCTTATATTGGTCGTACACCTTTACCACGTTAGGCATCTCCTGACGGCAAGGTCCACACCAGCTTGCCCAGAAATCTACCAACACCACTTTGCCCTTGCCGGCATAGTCACTTAACTTAACAGGATTGCCCTCTGGGTCATTCATTTCGAAATCGGTAAACTTTTGACCTACAGCAGTTACGGTAAGTTTGTTAACTTGTTCCTTTATGTGATTAATGGCCTCGTCGGAGTTGAATTTATCTGGAATCTGCTTTACTATTTCGGCTAATGCTGGGGTTTCTATATAGTAGTAGAAGTTCTTTAGCAAGAAAACACCCACTTCGTTGGTGGCGTTGTCTTTAGTACCTTTCACGAGGGCATCGATATATCGTTGCTCGAGGTCTCCGCTCTGTTTTTCAAGAGCGGCACGTACGTCATCACTTAAATTTTCCTCATTGGTGAGTTTGTCATATACATCACTCATCTCGGTCTGAAGACTGTTGATAGCATCACGTACTTTCTGGTAGGCGTCGTTGTTAGGAGTACCAGTGGCTGATGGGTTTTCGGTATCCATCTTTACCTCGATGGTTCCATTTTCGAGGAAGAAGTCCAGTGCCTGATCGTTTTCAGAGTTGTTTTGATACATGATGTATCGTAGCTCAGGCGTGCTTTGTTCGCCCTTGAATTGAAACTTACCGTCTTTGATAACGGCACCTTGCAACTTGGCAGATTGTCTGCCACTCATTTCTACTAAGAAGATAGAGTCGCCATCTACAGCGTCGGATATCTTGCCATTGATGGTGTAGCCGCTTTTACCGGAGCAGGCTGCAAGAACAGCCAGTGCGCCTACATAAAAGAGTTTTTTCATTTGTTTTATTAAATTGGTAAATAAATACTGTACAAAGATAGTGCAAGTCGAGGACAGAAACAAATTTTGGAGCAGCGAAAACACAAATACTTGTATTTGGTGTTGAGTCGCGACAGAATTCAGCGGAGCTAAAATAAACTTGTTTATTTATTATGTCGAGACGTAGCCTGTCTTATCTAAAGATAGTGCAAGTCGAGGACAGAAACAAAAAAACCTCCCCGATGCGAACATCGGAGAGGCGTTTTTCTGTAATCATCTAATTGAAATCCGACTTTATTCTGCAGCTGGAGTTTCAACAGGAGCCTCGGCAGCTTCTTCAGCTGGAGCGTTAGCAGCAGCTTCTTCTGCAGCCTTAGCAGCCTCTTCGGCAGCTTTAGCAGCTTCTTCAGCGGCCTTCTTCTCAGCCAATGCTTTAGCCTTCTCTTCGTTGACTTTCTTTTCAGCAGCCAGACGAGCAGCATCAACAGCTTTCTTGTCAGCAGCAGCCTTCTCAGCGATAGCCTTAAGACCATTCTGCTTGTCTTTTTTCCAAGCTTCGAAACGCTTCTGAGCTTCAGCCTCGTCGAATGCACCCTTCTTCACACCAGTCATCAGGTGCTTCATCAGATATACACCCTCGTGTGACATGATGCTACGTACAGTGTCGGTTGGTTGTGCACCTACATTAACCCAATACAGTGCACGTTCAAAATTCAATTCTACAGTGGCAGGATTGGTGTTTGGGTTATAAGTACCAATTCTCTCAATGAACTTTCCATCACGTGGAGCTTGTGCATTGGCAATGACGATGGTGTAGAACGCATAGTTCTTGTGGCCATGTCTTTGCAGTCTAATTCTTGTTGCCATAAATTTTTAATACTTTTATTAATTAATAAATTGAATTGATGCCCTTAACTCGTAAAGGCGGCGCAAAGTTACAGCTTTCCCTTTAAACAACCAAACTTTTTCATCAAAAAGTAAGTCTTAAGATGATTAAAACTGGCATATGTTTCTTTAGCGTTAAGAAAATCGGGAAAACTTGTGCAAACCGAACACAATAATGCTTGCATGAATTGTTGAGGTGCAGCCAAGTTTATCTAAAGTTTTCCGTAAAAAAAATCAGGCTGTTTGAACGAAGCGAGTTTTTGCGTTTTAGGAAAACGTGAGCGATTTTTAGTGGAAGAAACTCAGACAGTTTTAACATTATAAGCTGTTTTCTTTATGAGTATTTTCTTGGAAAGCGGAAAAGAATCGCTAAAACAGCACAAATACCCATCAAATAAGGGTAGTAGAGCGATGCCACGATGCTGACAGGAGAAATGCTCGCAAGACCTGAAGCAATCAACATCTGGGCCCCATAAGGGATAATGCCTTGCACCATACACGAGAATGTGTCGAGGATGCTGGCTACCTTGCACTTGTCGAGTCCGAACTGTTGTGATATCTGACGGGCAATAGGGGCTGTTGTGATGATGGCAATGGTGTTGTTGGCTGTACATAGGTCTGCCATACCTACCAGAGCACCGATACTCATCTCGGCACCTCGTTTACCTTTGATATGTTTTGTCATCTTTTTGATTATGAATGATATTCCGCCATTAAAGCGTATCATCTCTAACATGCCTCCAGCCAACAAAGTGACGATGATAAGTTCACTCATCCCCATGATGCCTTCACCCATAGCTCCCAACCAACTGAAGAAAGGCGTACCTGTGAGAGTACCGACGATTCCTGTAGCAGCTAAGCCAATGAGCAGTACCAGCATGACATTCATGCCAAAAAGTGCCAAAATGAGCACCAAGAGGTAGGGGATGACTTGCAGCCACTCGATAGGACCTATGTCAGGTGTGACATCAAGTGCTATACCCTGTATAAAATAAATGACCAGTGAAATAAGGGCTGCAGGCAGGATGATCTGTATGTTAACACGGAATTTGTCTTTCATCAGGCAGTCCTGTGTCTGTGTAGCAGCTATTGTGGTGTCGCTGATAAACGACAGGTTGTCGCCAAAGAACGAACCACCTACTACTACGGCGGTCATGAATGGTAGGTCGATGCCTGTTTTAGCTGCTAAACCACTGGCTACAGGTACTAAAGCGGCAATGGTACCAACGCTGGTGCCCACAGAAAGGGAGATAAAGCACGAAGCTAAGAATATGCCTGCCAACAACAGATCACCTGGAAGAACGGTAAGGGTTAGGTTCACCACCGAGTCAATGGCACCCATCTGTTTGGCTCCTTGTGCAAAAGCCCCTGCCAATATGAATATCCACACCATGAGCAGGATGCTCTTGTCGCTGGCTCCACGAGAGAACACGCTGATACGTTCATCGATGGTCAGTCCTCGTGTAATGGCTACGGCATAGCATGACGAGAGCAGAAATGCCACTGTGATGGGTATCTTGTAGAAATCGTTGAGCAGGAGTGAAGCTCCCAAATAGGAGAACAGAAATACCAGCATGGGACTCAGCGCCAACCAGCCATGAATCCTGTATCTCTGCTTATTATCATTTACTTCGTCCTGCATTCTCTTTTGCTTTTGGTGGTTTATGTTGCCAAAGATAGTGAATTCTTTTATAACTTAATATAAAAATCTTCAGTTAGTTTACGATAATCAGCAGAGTAGTTGCTGTCGGCATCCATAAGATATAGAATTTGTTCCGTCTTCTCTTCTGGATAGTATAGGTCGTTTTCACTTCCTCGCCAATAAGTGACAAACACCCTGCGACATGGTTTTCCTGGCTTGGTGAAGATGCGAGTCGCTGCTTGTGGGAAGAAATGATGACGGGCTGCCATATCATTGACAAAGTTTTCTGTTTCTGCAGGTATGATGATACAACAAACGCCAGTAGGCAGAAGTAGATGACGGGCTTGCAGAAACAGCTGGTGATAGTTCAACGTATCGTTGTGACGAGCCACTGAACGCTGATGGTCAGGGTTCTTCAAAGCATCGGTGAAGTAGGGCGGATTGCTTATGATAAGGTCGAATTGAGTATTGGGCGAATACTCATTGAAGTCACCATGAATCAGGTGGATACGTTCTGCCCAAGGTGAAGCGGCAAAATTCTCAGCTGCCTGAGCTGCTGCATCGTCGTCAATCTCAATGGCAGTAATCTGTGCCTTTGGACAACGTTGTGCCAGCATCAGAGCAATCAGTCCACTGCCTGTGCCTACATCGAGAATATTTCTGAAGCCTTGAACAGGTGCCAAGGCTCCCGCCAGTACACCGTCAGTACCCACCTTCATGGCACATCGCTGGTGCCATATGGTGAATTGCTTGAACTGAAAATAGGCATTCGACATTTCTGCTGATTCTGTAAGAATTGATGCAAATTTATAGATTATTCGGCTATTTCTTGTGCTTTTGGCATGCTTTTTGTGTTTTTTAAGATGACATAGCGTGGGAAAATGAATAATTAGCCGTAACTTTACACGCTTTTTTAGGCATTGCCACAATGTGGCATAATTTTTTAGGTGAAAAGACGATGAAGAATTACAGATTTGACGACGAAGAAGACAGACAAGAAAAAGTGATTTCCGTATTCACTGACATAGAAGGTGGATCGGAAGAAAGATACCTTAATTTAGAGGTGAACGATGAATTGCCCCTATTGCCTGTTAGGAACATGGTGCTTTTTCCTGGTGTGGTGTTGCCTGTCACGATAGGAAGGAAATCTTCTTTGCGCCTTGTAAAAGAAGCAGAGCGCAAAGGACTGCAAATAGGCGTATTCTGCCAAAGACTATCAGATACAGAAGACCCATTTATGGAAGACCTTCATAAGGTGGGTGTGGTGGCTAAAGTGACGCGTCTGTTAGAGATGCCTGACAATACTACAACTGTGATATTGCAGGGCTACAGACGTGTGGAACTGTTGGAGGTTACTCAGCATGATCCTTATCTTAAAGGAAAGGTTAAAGCTTTGAATGATATCCTGTTTCCCAAAAATGACAAGGAAACACGTCCACTTTTGGAGGCTATCAAAGACGTAGCTATCAAGTATATCAGATTATCTGAGATTGTGCCACCAGATGCTGCTTTCGCCATCAAGAACATCAATAGTACTCTTTTCCTGGTGAATTTCCTTTGTGCTCACTTGCCTGTGCAGATTGAAGAAAAGATGGAATTGTTGTTGTTGGATGCTATAAAAGACCGTGCTTATCGTTTGTTGGGCCTGATGAGCCGTGAGGTACAATTGGCGGAAATCAAGGCATCTATTCAGATGAGAGCGCGTGAGGACATCGACCAGCAACAGCGTGAGTACTTCCTGCAACAGCAAATAAAGACCATCCAGGATGAATTGGGTGGTAATGGTTCTAGGCGTGAAATTGAGGAAATGCGCAAGAAGGCCAATACCATCAAGTGGAGCGAAGAGATAAAAAAGACATTTTTGAAGGAAGTAGATAAGTTGGAGCAGATGCATCAGCAATCGCCAGAATACAGTATGCAACTGGATTATCTCAAGACCATGATGGGCCTACCTTGGGGCATATATACCGCCGACAATCTGAATATACAGAATGCGGAGAAGGTGCTGAATAGAGACCATTACGGACTAGAGCGTGTAAAGGAACGCATTCTTGAGCACCTGGCTGTATTAAAGCTGAAAGGTGACATGAAATCACCTATCATCTGTCTGTATGGCCCTCCCGGAGTAGGTAAGACCTCTTTGGGTAAGTCGATTGCTACAGCTTTGAAACGCAAGTATATCCGTATGTCATTAGGTGGTGTACACGATGAAGCTGAGATTCGTGGACATCGTAAAACTTATATTGGCGCTATGCCTGGCAGAATTATCAAGGGTATGATGAGGGCTGGTTCGTCTAATCCTGTGATTGTGCTTGACGAAGTGGATAAGTTGGGAAACGATGTGCATGGTGACCCATCATCTGCTTTGCTGGAGGTGCTTGACCCAGAACAAAACGTTACCTTCCATGACAATTACCTGGATGTTGATTACGACCTTTCGAAGGTGATGTTCATAGCTACTGCCAATAACCTTCAAACGATACCTCAGCCATTATTGGACCGTATGGAACTGATAGAACTGAGTGGCTATCTTACTGAAGAGAAGATAGAGATTGCTCGCAGACACTTGGTACCTAAGCAGTTGGATGCTAATGGCATGAAGAAGGGTGAGGTGAAATTCCCTAAGGCTACGTTGGAAGCTATCATAGAAAACTATACTCGTGAGAGTGGCGTGCGTGAGTTGGAGAAGAAGATTGGCAAGGTATTGCGAAAGATGGCTTTGCAATATGCGAAGGATGGTAGTTTGGCGAAAACTGAGGTAAAGCCAGCTGACTTGCGTGGCTATCTGGGTGTACAGGAATACAGTAGAGATAAATATCAGGGCAACGATTATGCTGGTGTTGTGACTGGCTTGGCTTGGACAGCTGTAGGAGGTGAAATTCTCTTTATCGAAACCAGCTTGAATCATGGTAAGGGTAAGCTTACGCTGACAGGAAGCTTGGGTGATGTGATGAAAGAATCAGCTATGCTGGCTGTAGAATATATCAAGGCTCATCCACAACTGTTAGGCATCGATGTAAGGGTGTTCGACCAGTGGGATATCCATATCCATGTGCCTGAGGGGGCTGTTCCAAAGGATGGTCCTTCTGCTGGTATCACGATGGCTACTTCATTGGCTTCTGCTTTGACTCAACGTAAAGTGAAGGCGAATGTGGCAATGACAGGTGAGATTACCCTGCGTGGTAAGGTGTTGCCTGTGGGTGGTATCAAGGAGAAGATATTAGCTGCTAAACGTGCTGGTATCAAGGAGATTATCTTGAGTGAGGCCAACCGCAAAAACATCGAGGATATTCAGCCAATCTATATTGACGGACTGACTTTCCACTTCGTAAAGGATGTGAAAGAGGTATTCGACTTGGCATTACTGCAAGAGAAAGTGGCAGATGCCATTGACCTGACCGTCAAAGAAGAACCTAACAAGAAAGAATCTGAAGAATGACATTTGAGCTGCAATATACCGATAGCAAGACGGACGCACGTGCCGGACTGATTACTACTGCTCATGGACAGATAGAGACTCCTATCTTCATGCCGGTAGGAACTGTGGGCTCTGTGAAAGGTGTGCAGGTGTCTGACCTGAAAGATGATGTGAAGGCACAAATAATCTTGGGCAATACTTATCACCTGTACTTGCGCCCAGGTTTAGAGGTGCTGGAACGGGTAGGGGGCTTGCACAAGTTCAATGCTTTCGACCGCCCAATGCTTACTGATAGCGGTGGTTTTCAGGTGTTTTCTCTTACTGGCATCCGTAAAATGAAAGAAGAGGGCGTTGAGTTCCGCTCACATATCGATGGCAGCAAATTGTTCTTCTCTCCCGAAAATGTGATAGATATTGAGCGAAGTATTGGTGCTGATATCATCATGGCATTCGACGAATGTACCCCTGGTACTGCTGATTACGCTTATGCCAAACCTTCTATGGAACGTACACACCGTTGGCTGGATCGTTGTATTCAACGCTATCAGGAGACGGAACCCAAATATGGATATCATCAGTCACTCTTCCCTATAGTGCAAGGATGTGTATATAGGGACTTACGCATCCAATCGGCTGAGTATATTGCTTCCAAAGAGGCAGAAGGTAATGCTATAGGTGGTTTGGCAGTAGGTGAACCTACCGAAGTGATGTACGAGATGATTGAGTTGGTGAATGGTATTCTGCCTAAGGATAAGCCTCGCTACTTGATGGGTGTGGGCACTCCTGCCAATATCCTGGAATCGATTGAAAGAGGTGTTGATATGTTCGACTGTGTAATGCCTACCCGCAATGGACGCAACGGCATGTTGTTTACCAAGCAGGGCATCATCAATATGAGAAACAAGAAGTGGGAATTTGACTTCTCGCCCATTGAGGAAGATGGTGCTTCTCTGGTGGACACGATGTATAGCAAGGCATACCTGCGCCACTTGTTCCATGCCCAGGAGTTGTTGGCAATGCAGATTGCATCGTTGCACAATTTGGCGTTCTATCTGTGGTTGGTAGGGGAAGCAAGGAAACATATCATAGCAGGAGATTTTGCTATATGGAAGCCTAAAATGGTGGAACAAGTATCTCAAAGATTGTAATGAAAAAGTTCTGGAAAATAGAAGGATGGAAGGATAAGTTAGAGCATTGGTTGAAGAGTCATACTTGGGCTCAGAAACTATATGATCTGCTGCCTCACAAGTACCTGAGGCGCTTGGACTACTATATCATGGCCAAGTTTTTGGGTACTTATATCTTTGCCATTGCTTTGATTATTTCCATAGCTGTAGTATTCGATTTCAATGAGAAGATGGACCGTTTCATGGAGCATGAAGCACCTTGGAGTGCCATCATTTTTGACTACTACAAGAACTTCATTCCTTATTTTGCCAACTTATTCAGTCCGCTGTTCGTCTTCATTGCTGTCATATTCTTTACGGCAAAGATGGCAGAGAACTCTGAGATTATCGCCATGTTCTCGACGGGTATGAGTTTCAAACGCATGCTTCGTCCTTATATGGTGTCGGCAGGTATTATCTCTATAGTAACTTTCTTCCTGGGTGCCTATATCATTCCTCAAGGTAGTGTGACTCGCATCAACTTTGAAGATAAGTATTACAAAGAACGTAAAGCGAATACGGCAAGGAATATCCAGATGGAAGTAGATACCAATGTGGTGGCATATATTGAGCGATACGAGGACCATACAAAGACGGGCTATCGTTTTTCGCTTGATAAATTCGATGGCAAACAGCTGGTGTCACATATGACAGCTCGCTCTATTATCTATGATACTGCACATGCCAACCATTGGTCAGCACGAGATTATATGATTCGTGAATTAGGTGGTGAACGTGAGATTATCAAGCGAGGCAACAGGATTGATACTGTTCTCCAGCTCACCCCTGAAGACCTGATTCTAATGCAGCATCAACAGGAGATGATGACCAACCCAGAATTGAGTGCTTATATCGATAGACAAAAGGCGAGGGGCTTGTCGAATACCAAAGAGTTTGAAATAGAGTACCATAAGCGCATCGCTATGTCGTTTGCTTCCTTTATTCTGACGCTGATAGGCGCATCGTTGTCATCGCGTAAGATGAAGGGTGGCATGGGATTCAATTTAGGTGTCGGTTTGGGATTGAGCTTCAGCTATATCTTGTTCCAGACGGTTTCGTCTACCTTCTCCGTCAATGGAGCTATGCCACCTATCGTAGCAGTCTGGATTCCGAATATCCTCTATGCATTCATAGCGTGCTTCTTATATCGAAGGGCTCCGAAATAAAAGACAATGATAAAAGGCCACTCAAACGAGTAGCCTTTTTTATAGTGTATAGCAGTAAACTTTTTTACTCTTCTTCTGGCTTCATGTTAGTATAAACATTCTGCACATCGTCAAATTCCTCCAAACGCTCCACCATCTTGTCGATAGTCTCACGTTGCTCGGGAGTCACATCCTTCAGGTCATTAGGAATGTAAGTAAAGTCACCACCAACATCCTCAAAGCCTTGCTCCTCCAATTGTTTCTGGATAGCAGAGTAGCTCTTAGGATCACCATAGATAGTGATGGTGCCTTCTTCATCATCGATATCGTATTCTTCCTCCACGTCAAAGTCAATCATGTCGAGAATGAATTCATCCATATCGAGGTTGTCCTTCTTCTTGAAGGTAAACACAGCTTTGTGGTCGAACAGGAATGCCAGTGAACCCATAGTACCCAGGGAACCGCTGAACTTGTTGAATACTGAACGAACGTCAGCTACTGTACGGGTAGGGTTGTCTGTCAGTGTATCCACGAAGATAGCTACGCCATGAGGGCCATAGCCTTCGTATGTCATGCTCTTGTAATCGCTCTGGTCTTTGCCCATCGCATTCTTGATGGCGCGATCAATGTTATCCTTAGGCATATTCTCACGCTTACAGTTAGCGATGAGTGAACGCAACGTAGGATTGTTCTCAGGTTCTGGGCCACCAGCTTTAACGGCAATGGCGATTTGCTTACCCAGACGAGTGAAGGTCTTAGCCATATGACCCCATCTCTTCAACTTTGCAGCTTTTCTATATTCAAACGCTCTTCCCATTGGTATTTGTTTTATTGAACATTGAGCATTGATAAGTCAAGTTCGTGCCAATGTTCTTATGTTAATATTAATTTTCTTTATCTCAATCTTGCACTAGCTTTCTCTTCCAGACTCTTGATGATTTTCTGCATCACCTTTTCAATCACCTTGTCATTCAGAGTTTGGTTTTCATCCTGCAGGGTGATGCTGATAGCATACGACTTCTTGCCTGGTTCCAGGTGCTTGCCTTCGTACACATCAAACAGGTTGACAGCTTTCACCAGTTTGCGGTCAGCATCGAAAGCCAGCTTTTCAATCTGTGCAAACTGCACACTTTTGTCAACCAGCAAAGCCAAGTCTCTGCGAACAGCAGGGAACTTAGGCAGCTCTTTGAAGCTCACCTTCAGTGAACGGATGCTACGTATCACCTCCACCCAGTTGATGTCAGCAAAATACACAGCATTGTCAATGTCAAACTGCTTCAGTATCTTGCGAGTTACAGAACCAATCATTGCCAGACGCTTGCCTCCCTGTGTCTTAATCACGATAGCAGATGCATAGATGTCAGTACTCAGGTTCTCGATGGCGAGGTCACGCATGCGTAAGCCCATACGACCAAGTACGTTCTCCACATAAGCCTTCAGCATGTAGGCATTGTTCTCTTCGTCGGCATGAATCCAAGAGCCCTGCTTGTCCTTACCAGTCAGCCACAATCCCAGGTGATAGCTCTCAGAGTAGGGCGCCAAAGCCTTCTCTTCGTTACGCTTCTCTTCACGATAGTAGTAGCAGTTACCAAACTCAAACAACTTCAAGTCAGGATTCTTATGGTTTGCATTGCGAGCGATGGTTTCCAAACCACCAAACAGCAATGTCTCTCTCATTACATTCAGGTCGCTACTCAGCGGATTCATCAGTCTTACTAAGTTCTGAGCAGGGTAGGAAGTAAGTTCGTCATAATAAGCAGCCTTGGTCAGTGAGTTGTTCATGATTTCATTGAAACCAGCACCTACCAACTGCTCAGCTACCAGATTCTGCAACTTGTTAGATTTATCCGTCTCTGTCTCAGCCACGAGGCTTGATTTCAGAGTTGTTGGTATTTCTACGTTGTTATAGCCATAGATGCGCAGTATATCCTCTATCACGTCGCAATCGCGCTGAACATCTACACGATACTGAGGTACATCAAGAGTGATACCCTCACTGGTCTCGTTCACAATCTCCATCTCCAAGCTCTTCACGATGCTCTTCACTGTTTCAGCAGGAATATCCTTGCCAATCAGTTCGTTCACACGCTGATAAGAAAGCTCCACACGGAACGGTGGGAAATCCTTGCAAGAAACATCCTTGATTTCAGATGAAATTTCACCACCAGCCAGCTCTTTCACCATCATAGCAGCCAACTTCAGGATATAGATGGTATTATTTGGGTCAATGCCACGCTCATAACGGAAAGAAGCATCGGTGCTCAGACCATGACGACGTGCCGTCTTGCGAATCCAAGTAGGGTGGAAGTAAGCACTCTCCAAGAACACATCTTTGGTCTCCTCAGTAGTACCAGACTCCAAACCACCGAATACACCACCGATACACATCGGCTCCTCAGCGTTGCAAATCATCAAGTCTCGAGCACTCAGCTTGCGCTCCACACCATCCAAGGTAACGAATGGAGTACCTTCAGCCATACATTTCACGATTACCTGATTGCCCTTGATCTTGTCGGCATCGAAGCAATGCATCGGATGTCCGTAAGCAAACAAGATATAATTGGTGATGTCCACTATATTGTTGATAGGACGCAAGCCAATCATGCGCAAGTCATTCTGCAACCATTCAGGACTCTCCTTTACGGTAACGCCCTTGACGGTGATGCCAGCATAACGAGGACAAGCCTCACTGTTCACGATAGTTACATTGATATCTAAGTCGTGGTTGTCCACCTTGAAATCATCCACACTTGGCTTATGCAAAGCGGTTGGAATACCACGTTGCACCAAGTAAGCATAGAGATCGCGTGCCACACCGTAGTGGGAACAAGCATCGGCACGGTTAGGAGTGATGTCCACCTCCAACACATAATCACTCTTGATGTTATAATAATCCTTAGCAAGTGTGCCTACCACAGCATCGTCAGGTAATACGATGATACCAGAGTGGTCAGTACCGATACCAATCTCGTCTTCAGCACAAATCATGCCACAAGATTCGACACCTCTGAGTTTCGATTTTTTGATAGTAAAGCATTCGTCACCATCATACAACTTGGTCCCTATGGTAGCCACCACCACTTTTTGTCCTGCAGCCACATTAGGGGCACCGCAGACAATCTGCACAGGCTCACCGATACCTAAGTTCACGTTGGTCACATGCATATGGTCAGAGTTGGGATGAGGCTCACAAGTCAGCACCTCGCCGATAACGAGCCCTTCTAATCCGCCTTTAATGGCCTGTATTTCCTCTACGCCACCCACTTCCAAACCTATAGAAGTCAGTACCTCAGCCAGTTCCAGCGGCTTTAAATCAAAATCCACAAACTCTTTTAGCCAATTATAAGAGATATTCATATCATTGAAATTTTTAGTTTCCTCATAAAATCATGCAAAGTTAGCATATTTTTTCTGAAAGAAACACATAAATCGCAATAAATTGATTACTTTAGCAGAGCAAATTATAGAAATACTAGCTCAGAGATGGGTGTCAGCAAGAAATATCATACTGGTTTTGTGTTGAGTGGAGGCTTTATCAAAGGCTTTGCCCATCTGGGTGCCATACAAGCATTGATAGAGCATGATATCCGTCCTGACATCATCAGCAGTACCAGTGCAGGGTCATTGGCAGGTGCCCTCTATGCCGACGGCAATGAACCCTATCAGGTGTTGGAATTCTTCGACGGACTGAAATTCTCAGACCTTACCAAGCCTGTATTGCCCACCACTGGCTTCTTTGAGTTGAACGAACTGGAGGATTTCCTACACACACATCTGCAGCGCAAACGCATTGAACTGTTGCCTGTGCCTATGGTCATTACAGCCACCGACCTCGATCATGGCAAGTCGGTATTCTTTCGTAAAGGTGATATTGCCCAGTGTGTGGCAGCATCTTGTTGCATGCCCGTCCTCTTTTCGCCCATTACCATCAGGGGAACCCATTTTGTGGATGGGGGAGTGCTGATGAACCTGCCCGTATCACCCATTCGCGAAGAGTGTCACCGTATTTATGCCATCAATGTCAGTCCGTTGATGACAAACGATTATAAAATGAATATCATAAGTATCGCCGAACGTAGTTATCAGTTTATCTTTCGCTCTAATACTGTAGCAGAACGAGAGATGGCTGATGTGCTGATAGAACCCGTCAACTTGTCGGGCTATAGCAATATGGACCTTGACAAGTCGAGGGAAATCTTTATGGCAGGCTATGATACAGCAAAAGAAATTTTAGAAAGTTAGAAGTTATGAAAAAGATTATATACCAGGTATTGCCCCGTTTGTTTGGCAATGGAAACGAGAAATGTATAAAGAATGGTACCCTCCGTCAGAACGGATGTGGTAAGATGGCCAACTTTACACCACTTGCATTACAGAAAATCAAAGAATTAGGCGCTACTGATATATGGTACACAGGCCTTATCGAGCACGCTACACAAACTGATTATTCACGCTATGGCATTCAACCCGACCACCCAGCTATAGTGAAAGGAAAGGCTGGTTCTCCATATGCCATCAAGGACTACTATGACATAGATCCCGACTTGGCGATGGATGTCCCAGGACGCATGCAGGAGTTTGAGTCATTGGTGGAACGTACCCATCAGGCTGGCTTGAGGTTCATCATGGACTTTGTACCCAATCATGTGGCTCGTCAGTATCACAGCGACAAATTGCCTGCAGGTGAAAAGCAGTTGGGTGAAAATGATAATACCGACTTTGCTTTCAGTCCTACCAATAATTTCTATTACATCCCACGTACTGAGTTGCAAGGACAATTCGATATGCAGGGTGATTCACCTCTGCTATATCATGAATACCCTGCCAAAGCTACAGGTAATGACAAGTTTGATGCCTATCCAGGTAAGAACGATTGGTATGAGACGGTGAAACTGAACTACGGCATCGATTACATGAACGGATGGCAAAGATACTTCAACCCTGTTCCTGATACTTGGCACAAGATGCTGCATATCTTGTTGTTCTGGGCAAACAAGAATATTGACGGTTTTCGTTGTGATATGGCAGAGATGGTACCCGTCGAATTTTGGGAGTGGGCGATACCACAGGTAAAAGCCCATCATCCAGGCATTGAGTTCATCGCTGAGGTATATAACCCCGGACAATATCGAGACTATATCCGTCGAGGCCACTTCGATTATTTATATGATAAGGTGGGATTGTATGACACTCTCTTTGCCATTTTGCAAGGTCGCCAATCGGCTTCAGCCATTAGTCAGTGTTGGCAACAAGTGGGTGATATCCAAAGTCATATGTTGAATTTTCTCGAAAACCACGATGAGTTGCGCATTGCTTCTCAGTTCTTTGCGGGCGATGCTCTCAAGGCCATCCCGGCTTTGGTGGTGTCGGCTTGTATGAACACCAACCCCATGATGGTTTATGCCGGACAAGAATTTGGTGAGGTGGGTATGGATGAAGAAGGATTCAGTGGTAAAGACGGACGAACCACCATCTTCGACTACTGGAGTCCTGATACCTTGCGTCGCTGGTACAATGGAGGAGCAATAGACGGCAAGAAGCTCACCAAAGAAGAGAAGCAGTTGCATAAACTTTATATCCGTGTACTGAACCTCTGCAACTCGGAAGCTGCCTTGCGTGAAGGACAATTCTTCGACCTAACCTACGCCAATGTTGATGGATGGCGCTTTAATGCCGGTCGTCAGTTCTCTTTTGTACGCAAAGCAGGCAAGGAGGTTATCTTTGTTGTGGTGAACTTCGATGCTGACCCTGTTGACATTGCTGTCAATCTGCCAACCCATCTGTTCGAGTATTTCCACTTGCCTGAGATGGACGACATCAAGGCAGTAGAACTGCTCACAAATAAGCTGGAGGTCATCAACTTCTCACCTCGTCATGCGACAGATTTGATAATTCCGGGATACAGCGCAAAACTCCTGAAGATTAAGATGTAGCTCAAAATTGCCCCACTAAGTTAGGGGGGGGCTGTCCTAAAGGGACAGAGGGGTATGTTTTTTTATATAGATGTAATGAAATTATCTAAATCTATACTTGTTGTTGCCTTTATCATGGCGTTGCCACTATCTTTGCTTGCACAAGATATGGTGACGGCAATGGGTAATGATGGCTTGGAAAAGACTGTCAGTTACGATGTGGCTAGTTTCACTGATATACGAGACAAGAAACTGGAGGATGTGCTTCAGAAGATGCCTGGTATTTCGGTCATGAACTGGGAAGGCTCCACCTCATTTACCTTTAATGGCCTGTCTGTCGAGAAGATGTATATTAACGGCATGGATATCCTCGAAGGCAACTATGCACCTATTTATAATATGAAGCCCGAAGATGTTGAGCGTTTGGAGATTACCGAAAACCACGTTCCCATGAAGGTGATGAAGGGAGTAC